>ULXM01045906.1_pt1 | contig 13506 bp, 10 predicted proteins | sample 1961271 | NCBI WGS metagenome assembly ULXM01 (sample SAMEA4835838, study PRJEB28245) | human gut metagenome | biome: gut microbiome; material: fecal sample | place: Denmark | collected 2008 | reverse complement strand
ACCGCTTAATGTCTGCACCTGTTATGTTAGAAACAATGAGTTTACCCATGTAAGGAACGATTTGATTTTTGTATATCTGCTCGTTGCGGTCATAGGTTACTCGCTCAACATTCGGGTACTTAAACACTTGCAGGTAATTAAGCAGGCTGTCTTTTACAGTCTTGTTACCCTCAATGGCGTCAATGATTTCTTCTTCAAACTTGGTTATGTAGTCCGTCATTTTCTTGTTGACTTCGGCTTTGGTCGTGCCGGAAAAGCTCTTGCGTTTTCGTTCGCCTTTCTCATCCTTGTACCAAACAACGCCACCCCATCTGCCGTCCGTTCGTTTGAATGCATTGCCGTTTGTCAGCAGTTGTTTTTGCATTTTATCACTCCTTTCGCACACACAATATCACAAACCTTTTTCAATATCCAGACCAAAGATTTGTTGCTAAGCAGATGTGTTAATGATATAATAAATTATATTTTGTAATTATTCGGAGAACAAAAAATTATGAACGATGAAAAATTCATGAGACAAGCAATTGAATTATCAATGTCAGCTGTGGCACATGGTAATGAACCGTTTGGTGCAGTGCTTGTAAAAGATGACGAAGTTGTTTTTTCAAACGAAAATCAAATTTATACAAAACACGATCCGACTTATCACGGTGAGGCTGGACTTATAAGAGATTTTTGCGCCCAAACCAGCATTACTGACCTTAGTAAATACACTTTATACTCAAGTTGCGAGCCTTGCTTTATGTGCAGCGGTGCAATGGTTTGGACTAAACTGGGTAGGCTTGTGTATGCTGCAAGCAACGATGATTTGGAAAAAATATTAGGTAATAACGGTGGATGTAATTGTTCCAAAATTGTTTTTGATAACTCTTTTTGGCAACCTAAAGTTACAACAGGTATTTTAAGAGATGAAAGTATAGAAATTCTAACTGCTTATTTCTCGTTACACAAAAAAGGTTGATGCATATTTATTGCTTTCAAATGGCTCGTAGGATTCTCTACAAGCCGTTTTTAGTTTCAGTCCGACGAGTTACTCTATTTCAGAACAAACTCGTCAATTTTTGGTTACAGCGTCGCCTGATTTTTCAAAAATAGGTTTATCATACTGCAACACTCAAGTGAATACGCAAAAGCCTTGATTTTCTGCGAAAAACAGCCCTTACTGCATACGAATTTGGAATCATACGCAAAAGTATTACGATTTGAAAAGCCGACAGGCTTTGCCGGACGGCGTTTTCGGGCATTTCAATGCCCGAAAATCATACCCCTTTATCCTGCTTTAAAATCGACGGCTTGAAAATTGTTCCAAAACCCACTCAAAAGAGCCAAGATTTCATCCAAAACCGAGTTAAAAATCAATTCAAAAAACTCAAAAGAAAAACCGCTGTTTTTTCAAAATTAGGCTTTTAGATTATTTGTCATCAGCTCTTACAGTGGGGTACACTATATTTGATGAACTGTGTATATATTACTTTGCTGTGCGTTTTCAAAAAACCTTTGAGTAATATCTATGTAGCCTTTTTCTTCGAGTGACTTGAGCGTGTTTCTGCAAGTGGTCGGACACATATTACACTTTTTCGCCATCTTAGGAACAGACCAAAAACTGACGCCTTTGCTGTCGCCAACCGAAATAAGAAAACAGTAAATCATAAATTCGTGCGGCGAAAAGTTTTCATCAAAGATTTTGTTCGGCATATAGTAAACCTTGCCGTCGGTTTTGTAATTTTTATTTGCGTACATTTTTTAACCTCCTTCCAAATTATTCGGTGAGTATCTTGCATCGTGAAAACACAAAAAGAAAAACACCATTCAAAAAAATCCCTCTACTATACAGAGAAAAATTCAAGTTTTGTTGATGTGTTTTGAAAGAAAATTTACAAATTATTTTAACGCAAAAGAGGTTTGTACCTAATTTGCCTTGCAGGTGTTTTTTATATGAATTATTTTAAAAATTTATGTTATATTTCAAATGTTTTTTGCGTTTTTATATGCTAAAATTATTTTGGAGGATTTAGTGTGAAAAATCACACTATCCGGATTGTATTGCCCTCAAAATTTGCCGATGGCATAATTTTGAGATGGCTGAAATCACCATTTACGCCTGTTCAGGCAACGCAGGTTATAGGGCGATTTTTAATAAACTATTTGTTGTCTGAAAGGCTATGGTGATTTGTATGAAAAAAATTATTGTGGTTTCCAAAACGCATTTGGATTTAGGATTTACAGATTATGCAAAAAATGTTTATGATAAATATTTAAACGAATATATACCCGGTGCAGTTTCTCTTGCAAATGAAATGAATACCGAAAGCAACAAAAAATTTATTTGGACAACAGGCTCGTGGATTATTAAAGAGGCGCTTAAAAATTCAACTCTCGAAAATAAAGAAAAACTTATTAATGCCCTTAAATGCGGAAATATAGTTCCGCATGCTTTGCCCTTTACAACTCATACCGAACTTCTTGATGAGGACTTGGCAGAATACGCCATTTCTATTGTTGATGATATTGATAAAATCAGGGGTAAAAAAACAATAGCAGCAAAAATGACGGATGTTCCCGGTCATACAAAAGCGCTGATTCCTTATTTGCAACGTCATGGTATTAAGCTTTTGCATATAGGAGTTAACGGCTCATCTGCCCTTGCAGATGTTCCGCCATGCTTTTTGTGGCGATACAATGGCTGTGAGGTTGTTGTTATTTATTCCGGCGATTACGGCGGCGCTTTTTCTTGCGATTTGATTGAAGAAGTTCTTTATTTTGACCATACCCTTGATAATCGAGGTACCCCGTTGCCTGAAAAAATAACAGAAAAGCTAAATAAAATTGCCAATGAATTTCCCAGTTATGAAGTGCAGGCAGGTACCATGGATGAAATCGCACAGCTGTTATGGGAAAAGCGAGATAAATTACCTGTTGTAACATCTGAAATAGGAGATACGTGGATTCACGGCAGTGCGTCCGACCCTTATAAGTCTGCTGCCTTAAGAGAACTTATGGCATTAAAAAAATATTGGCTTGCTGAAAATTCAATGGCAAAAGGCAGTGAGGAATATAATGAATTTTGTGATGCGCTTCTTTGTATTGCAGAACACACCTGCGGCATGGATATGAAAAAGTACTTTGCCGATTATGAACATTATTTGAAACATGATTTTCAAAAAGCAATGGAAAAGGATGTTGTTAAAATTCATCATCCGTTCAGGGATTTTCCTCAAAATATTTACACTATTGTTGCGCGGCATACAGGTGAATACAAGCAGGGTTCTTACAAAACCGCACAAAACAGTTGGTCAGAGCAAAGACTATATATTGATAAAGCGGTGAATGCATTAAACCGAAATCATAAGGGAAAGGCAATACAGGCGTTAGGCAGGCTTATTGCAAGTCAGCCTGTTGAATCCGATGAAAGTTTTAATATAAAATTACCTATTATTTGCGGCAACAGTCAACTTAAAATAAATGAATACGGCGGTATAGAATTTCTTAGTATAAACGGAGTTAATTTTATCGAGGCAAATGAAAATCCCATAATTGAGTATCGCTCATTTGCCAAGGCTGATTATGATTTTTGGCTGTCTCATTATTCAAGAAATCATAAGGAAAATAAAAACTGGCTTTACGGAGATTTTGGCAGGCCGTTGTTGAAATATGTTGACGGAAAATATCCTACCGGCAGGTATTTTTATATATTTGAAAAAGCAGAAAAGTTTGACAACAGTACAGGTTGCTGCATTGTGGTTACATTAAAGTGTGAACAACGGCTCTGCAAGGAATTGGGAGCACCGAAAACAGTTCAAATTACATATAAATTAAGCAAGTACGATTTAAAGTTTAATGTTTCTTGGTTTGAAAAAGATGCAAACAGGTTAACCGAAGCAATATATTTGCATCTTTATCCGCAAACAAATCAAATTATGCTAAAAAAATTAGGTGGCTTAATTAATCCTTTTGACGTTGTTGGTATGGGTGCAAAAAAATTGCACGCCGTTCAGTCTGTTCAATTTGAAAAAAAGGGTAAAACAGTTAATGTTTATAATTTTCATTCACCTCTTTTTTCACTTGGTAAAGGTAAAATATTGGAATTTGATGATAAATATGAAAATCCTAAAAAAGACGGAGTTTCATTTGTGCTTTACGATAATGTTTGGGGTACGAATTTTCCTCTTTGGTACAGTGAAAATGCAAGCTTTGACTTTGCAATATCAGAATAACAAAAAACGGCACATACTGTTATCAGTGTGTGTCGTTTTTTGTGTTAATTTGAGCTTTTTAAAATTTTAATTTGAAATTGCGACAGCAATGAATTCCGTAATCCAAAAACCGTACAAACGCCGACTGCTTGTTTTGCACACTCAAACGGTATACAAAATGGCGGTACTAATCCCTAATTTAAAATCAACCTAAATGGCATTTACAATGTTTTATACGAAAAAATAAGGAAAAGTGCAATCATGGCATCCTCGTTTATTTTGTTCATTGTACGGCTGCTGCGCTGCTTTTGCCGTTGTTTTCCTCTTCGCTTAATTTTTCACGCATAGCAAGCACTTTTTCATGAACTTCTTCTTTTGTTTTTCCTGTTAAGTTGTAGAAGAAGAACGGAACACCTGCAAGAAACATCATAATGCCATGAACTACTGTGTAAAAGAACAAAAGCATAATCTTTGTGTGAAGACTTTGTTCTTGGGCAACTCCGTTAACAGCCTGTGCATATTCAATAATCGGAATTTTTGTTCCGTAAAGAATTTTAGGTGCAAGTGCAGATGCGATTGTTCCTGATACCATTGTGCCAATGCCGATAATAAATGGCAGAGAAGCGTCAAGACGTTTGCCTGTGTGAAGTTCAATATCTTCAAGAACATCTGCTTGAAACATTGTCGGAAGCAGGTTTGAAGCACCGAATTGTAAGCCGATAAGGAACAAGAAAACAACAAACACAATTTGCAGTGCCGAGCTTGGGTGTTTAAAGTAAGTGTAGCCTACTGCAAATGCCGCTGTGTTTGCAATGACGGAATAAATTCCGCTTGCAATATAAAGCACTTTTGAGTTGAATTTTTTAAGCAAGAAGTTGATTATAAGCATACCAACTGCCGTTCCTATACCGGTAGGCAAACCGAAAAGAAGGAATTTGCCCGGTCCCAAAAGAGCTTCTGCAAGAAAAATGCCCATATATGTTGAAACGCCACGGAAGCTCTTTAAAAACTCTGAAATAATAATTGCCCAAGCGTACTTGTTTTTAATTACATCGCCGTATCCTTCAATAGGATTTTTCTTTTCATTGTTGTATGTAATTCTTTCTCTAACGGTTTTCATACCCAAAAGCATTGTTATAATTCCAAATACGCCGCAAAGAGATGCTACGCAAATGTAACGCAAGCCTTTGTCTTTAACCATAAATGCAAGCACAAGCTCAACAACAAGCGGTGCTGAGTTACCGACGGCTGAAACAATGCCTCTGAAAGACATTAATGTGTCTCTTTCTTTCATGTTAGGCGTCATAACAATGGCAACTTTGTTAACACAGTCGCCAAAGTTTGTGCACACAGCCCAAGCAACAGCAACAGTTACAAGGTAAATCATAAGCGTGGAATTTGTAATTCCTTTAGGCGCCCAAAAAGAAAGAACAAGGAAAATGCCTGTCGGTATTGCTACAAGAAGTGCAAGCGGTCTGAATTTGCCGCTTTTTCCTGTTTTTCTGCCGTCAATATACATTGCAATAAAGAAATTAAGAATAAACGGAATTACCGATGTTAATGTATTAAATAACGAAACATCACTGTCCGGAAGTGATAAAACGTTAATTAAATAGTCGCTTCTGTAAGAACCTACAGCACCTGTCATCATTGTGTAGAAGAATACAGCCACAAGGTAAAGTATAAATTCCTGTGGTTTCATGTATTTTTGGTTTGATGGTTTTAAAGTTGTTTCCGGCATGATTTTTACCCCCTTTAATATCATAGATTTACTGAATATTTTGCCATTTTATATTAAGCGTGGTGTTATAATCACGCTGTTTTTCATCGCCTATTATTGAAAGCACAAATGTTGTTAAATCTTTTAATTGCTCGTTATTTGCCCCTGCTTTCTTTTCAATTATTTTCAGCACAGGTTTAAGCCTTTTAAGAAGTTTTGACATTGCAGCATACATCGGCGTTCCTTTAATATAAGGTTCATCGCCTACAAAAATATTGCGCACAAGTTCAACGCCAACATCTTTAACAAGTCTGTTTTCAATGCTTTTGTCAACTTTAAAACATAACAATCTGCCTAATTTTTTAAGAGTTAGCTTTTGCAAAAGTTTGCCTGCAAAGGTAACAGGTTTTCGCAGTTTCTCTTTACCTTCACTGCCTCCGAATTTGCCCATAAATTTGTCAAAATCATAAGCCATAGCATCAATAATATCGGTTATCATTCTGTCAAATCGCCATTGCAAATATTCACTTGCTGTTTTTCCGCATTTGTCCCAATCAAAATCATTAATTGTAAACGACTTTATGTCAATTTTGTTGTTAGGCGTAAATGTAACCTTTCTGTATGCACAAGGGCATCCTACAAAGCAACCGGTTTGTACATCTGTAATTGTGTTTTCGTTTTTGGTAGTGTAGTCGGTTACCGCCTGCGCGTGCATATGACCTGTAAAAATTAAATCAAGTCCTGCATCGGCAAATTGATTTGCACGCTTTTCCCAATCGGTAAGTTTTGCATCTTCAATAAAATTCATTACCGGTGAAAAAGGAATCAGCGGGTAGTGAGTCATTGCAAATATGTAATTTCCACTTTTATGTGCATCTTCAATTTGTTGTAATGCCCATTCCATTTGGTCATCCCAAAGGCCTTTGAAGCTTTTACAATCGCCGTCGCAATTTAATGCAAGCAAACGAATACCATCCGTTAACTGCACAACGTATGACATTGATTTTTTGTGCTCGCTTATTGCTTGGTCAAATCCGTAGTGGTGGTACATACCACGCAAATTTTCTCTGGGTGTTCCCTCAACAGGTATGCATTTGTTACCTACAAATCCGCATGGGTTTTCAGCATAATCGTGGCGTGCAGTTATTAAATAAACGGTTTTGCCGTTTTTTTCAAGATATTCAAGTTTTTTTATAAAGCCTTCATGGCTTGCCTGTTCGCCTCTGTAAACCAAATCACCGGGGATAAGAACAACGTTTGTTTCTTTATCATCTGCAATTTGTTTAAAACCGGCATCGATAATAGCTCCTGTTTCCGCAACACATTTTTGGTCGGTCCTGCTTCGTTCTTCATACGCTTCACCTTCGGCCCCTAATGACGCTTCAAAATAATGTGGGTCGGTAACAAGAAAAAATGAAAACGGTTTTTCCATTTTGATTACCCCCTTTAGTTGTATAAGTATAAAATACCACTTTAAACAGTGGGCTCAAAGTGGTAAAATCACATACAATGTTTAAAAAATCACACTATACATTTCTTCTCGTCAGCTTTCTGTACGCAAGCGGTGAGTATCCTGTGATTTTTTTAAAATTTGCGGAAAAATACTGTTGGTCGGTATATTGTAGTTTTTTAGCAATTTCGCCAACGCTTAAATTGGAATGGGCAAGGTACGCTTTTGCCGTTTCTGTTTTTCTTTCCAAAAAATATTGGTAGGGTGTTTTGCCATACTTTTCTTTAAATATGTTTATAATATAGTTTTTAGAATAGTTTATGTTTTTGCATAAGTCGTCTAAATTAAAATTAGTTTCAACAGCGTCGTCAAGTTTTGATTTAATTATGTGCGGCAAATCTTTATTATCAAGTAGATTCCTGTTGTGTATGTACATAAATATTTCAATAAGCAGCACGGTTATTTTATCTACCATCAAATCATAAGGAATATCTTCTTTTGAAATTCTGAATATTTCTTCGAAATAATTTTTAACATTGCAATTTTTAAATAAATAGGTGTCTTCAGGTAAATAACAGTCAATAAAGCTTTCGGCAAGCTTTCCGTCAAAGGCAATCCAAAATTTGTGCCATGGGTCTTTACTGTCGGCAACATATCTGTGGTCGCTTCCAAGTTTTAAAAAGAAAATATCATCTTTTTCCGGGCGTAAATGCTGACCGTTAATATCAAGTGTGCCGCAACCGTCTGCAATAAATTCCAAAGAGCAAAGGTCTGAATTTGTTCTTACAATTTCAGTGGATTTGTTGCAATATGTTTCACCCACCATTCGCACAATAAGAGGTGAGCCTTCTTCAATGTAAGGAAAAAAGTTCTTAAAATCTTCAATCATAGTTATAATTTAAACATTTTCTTTAATATTTTCACTGTTAATAGGTTGTTAATAGTGATATTTTAATGATATAATAAATTCTCAAAGAAATCAAGTCTATGAATTTTCTCAACGGAGGGTAATATGTCAATCAATATTTTAAATAACATTTTTTCGCTCGAAATGCCAAACAGTCAATATGTTGTGGGAATTGATAAATACGGTTACAACCATTGCCTGCATTGGGGAAAAAAGTGCGATATTTTCGATTTTGAAATTGAAGATATAGGCGATGAAAATTCAAATCATTCCATGGCAGATGCATTTAAACAGGAATTAACGGTTTTTGGCGGCACAATGTATCGTGATTGTGGCATTAAAGCTACTTTTGCAGACAGATGCCGAGAAATTGAGCTTGATTTCGCAGGATTTGAAAATGATAATAATAACTTAAAATTGATTTTTAATGATAAACATTATCCTCTTTCCGTGTGTGTGAATTATCAAATTTGCAACAACAGTGATGTAATTACAAAATGGTATACAGTTGAAAATAATGGCAATGAAAAAATTGTATTTGAAAAACTTTTTAGCGGCGAAATTTCTTTACCTTCAAAAAAGCCTTATATTATTCAAAACACAAACGGTGCATGGGCAGGTGAGTTTTTAAAAGCAAAAAGCACATTGGAAACAGGCACACTTGTTTTTGAAAGCCGAAGGGGAACATCAGGACATAATCAGGCTCCGTATTTTATTGCATATCAAAACGCAAACGAAAATAAGGGCGATGTATATTATGCCGCTCTTGCTTACAGCGGAAATTTTAAGGTTGAGGCAAGCAGGGATTTGTTCGGTACAACAAGAATATTAATGGGAATCAGCGATTTTGACTTTTCTTTTGATTTAAATTCAGGTGAGAGTTTTGAAACTCCAAAAATCTTTTGTGGTTATTCTTCTTGCGGATTCGGCAATATGTCTCGTCAAATGAACAAATTTGCCGTTGAAAATGTGTTGCCTAAATCATTTAATAAAAAAATCTTGCCGATTCTTTACAATTCTTGGGAAGCAACAGGATTTGATGTTTCTGCAGCAGGTCAAATGAAATTAGCTGAAATTGCGGCAAAAACAGGTGTTGAATTGTTTGTTGTGGATGATGGATGGTTTGGCGAAAGAAATAGCGACGACGCAGGTTTGGGCGATTGGTTTGTTAATGAAAAGAAGTTTCCTAACGGTCTTGATGAATTAATTGACTATGTAAATTCACTGGGCATGGATTTTGGTATTTGGATTGAGCCTGAAATGGTAAATAAAAACAGCGAATTGTTTCGTACTCATCCTGATTGGGCATATCATTATGATACAAGAACTCCACACGAATTGCGTAACCAGCTTGTGCTTAATATGACAAGGAATGATGTTAAAGAATATGTTTTTAATTGCCTTGACAGCCTTGTTTCAAATCATAATATTAAATACATAAAGTGGGATATGAACAGACCGTTTTCCGAAACGGGAGCAGAAAATCTTGAAAATCCTCAAATGCTTTGGTATAAGCATACAATGGCAGTTTATGAAATTGCAGACAGGTTAAAGGCAAAGCATCCTCATCTTGCTCTTGAAAGTTGTTCTTCAGGCGGTGGCAGATCCGATTACGGCGCACTTTGCCATTTTGACCAGGTGTGGACAAGTGATAATACCGACGCTATAGACAGAATGGTTATTCAAAAAGGCTATTCTCTTTTAAACCCTATTAAAACAATGCGTGCTTGGGTAACGGATATTGCAGGCATTAATAAGCCTGCAAGTCTTGATTTTAGGTTTAATATTGCTATGCAGGGTGCACTTGGTATAGGCGGCAATTTAATCAATTATACCGATTCGGATATTGAAATTTGCAGAAAAAACATTGCCTTTTATAAGGAAATAAGAGATCTTGTTCAGTTTGGCAATCTTTATAGAATTATGGATATTGATGAGGATGAAATTCTTGTTAATCAGTATGTAAACGATGAGAAAACAAAAAGTGTTTGCTTTATTGCGGCAAACGGAACAAGATTTTTTAAAAAGAAAGTACCGCTTTTCTTTAATGGCCTTGCAGAAAATAAACGCTATGCTTTTGATTTTTGTAATAAGCATTACGAAAAGGGCGGTGCATATTTAATGAATCACGGAATTGATATTGAAGTGCGTGGAGTAGATTATAATAAAATAATTGTTTTAAAAGAAGTTTAAACGGGTGCGTTAAAATTATGCGATTGATGAAAATGAAATTGTAAACCTTTTGTTTGCAATCAACCAAAGTGCACTTTTAAATCTTAATTTGACTCCCAAACTGACGGCTACACAATTAGAAGACGATTATAATGGTAGCGCTAAATTAAAAATCATCTTGATTTTTGGAACACAATACTGTTAAAAGCGGTCTAATTAACACATTTAACCCAAATCACCACTGCTGACGCCTTTGCTGTCGCCAACCGAAACAAGAAAACAATAAATAATAAATTCGTGCGGCGAAAAGTTTTCATCAAAGATTTTGTTCGGCATATAGTAAACCTTGCCGTCGGTTTTGTAATTTTTGTTTGCGTACATAATTTTTATCCTTTCTTAATTTCTTTTTGAATCCACAACTTGAACTCATCTTTCGGTACAACAATTCTTGTGCCGATTTTTATTTTTGGAAAACCTTTTTCATTGACAAGCTCGTATGACCTTGTGCGAGATATTCCAAGCACCTTTGATACCTGCGACACCGATAACATCATCGGTAACTCATCAAAACTTTTGTAGCTTTCTTTCATTGCGCTGCCTCCTTTCGTATTATTCGAGAGATGCTTTTTCAAAAAGAAAAAAAGCATAAGCAAATTTGAAAACAAAAACTCACCCATAAAAAGTCCCTCTACTATACGGCGAAAATTTTCATTTTGTTCGGGTGTTTTTCAAAAATCTTTACACCTTGTTTACATTTCATTTCACGATAGCAAAAAATACCCTCTATAATACAGAGAAAAATTCAAGTTGTGTTGATGCGTTTTGAAAGAAAATTTATAAATTATTTTATAAAAACAAAAATCCTCACCGTTTTTATAGATGATAATTCATTACCTGTACCATTATTTGTACAATTAACAAAAAAGTTTGTATAGGTTGTTGAAATATGATATACTTTTATTCGTATAATTGTATCTATTCATAGATACAATTCATATCGCAACTTCAAGTTATTGTATGTTCACAGCAGGAGGATAAATATGGCTAACGGAAACAACGCCAATATAGGCTTTGAAAAACAAATTTGGGACGCAGCGTGCGTACTTTGGGGACATATCCCCGCGGCAGAATACAGAAAGGTTATCGTAGGTCTTATTTTCCTGCGTTACATATCAAGTGCATTTGAAAAACGCTATCAGCAGCTTGTTGATGAGGGCGACGGGTTTGAAGATGATAAGGACGCATACGCAGAGGACAATATCTTCTTCGTGCCGGAGGACGCTCGTTGGAGCAAAATTGCTTCGTCTGCTCACACTCCCGAAATCGGTACAGTTATCGACGACGCTATGAGAGCCATCGAAAAAGAAAATACAACTCTTAAAAATGTATTGCCTAAGAACTACGCAAGCCCTGATTTGGACAAGCGTGTTTTGGGTGATGTTGTTGACCTGTTCACTAATATGGATATGGGCGATACAGAGGAAAGCAAAGACCTGCTCGGCAGAACTTACGAGTATTGTATTCAGCAGTTCGCCGCTTACGAAGGTGTTAAGGGTGGCGAGTTCTATACTCCTGCAAGTATTGTTAAAACAATCGTTGCTATCTTAAAGCCGTTCAAAAACTGCCGTGTATATGACCCTTGCTGCGGTTCGGGCGGTATGTTCGTGCAGAGTGCAAAGTTCATTCAGGCACACAGCGGCAAGCGTGGAGAAATCGCCGTTTACGGTCAGGAGTCCAATGCTGATACTTGGAAAATGGCAAAAATGAATATGGCTATTCGAGGTATTGACGCAGACTTCGGTCCGTATCAGGCAGATACATTCTTTAACGACTTACATAAAACACTGAAAGCAGATTTCATTATGGCAAATCCGCCTTTCAATCTTTCCAACTGGGGGCAGGAAAAACTCAAAGACGATGTTCGTTGGAAATACGGAACACCGCCTGCCGGCAATGCCAACTATGCATGGATTCAGCATATGATACACCACCTCGCGCCGAATGGAAAAATCGGTCTTGTACTTGCTAACGGTGCTTTGTCCTCTCAGTCCAGCGGCGAGGGAGAAATCAGAAAGAATATTATTCAAGCTGACCTTGTAGAAGGCATCGTCGCTCTGCCGACGCAGCTCTTTTACAGCGTTACTATTCCAGTTACGCTTTGGTTTATTACAAAGAATAAGAAGCAAAAAGGCAAAACTCTGTTTATCGACGCTCGCAAAATGGGTTATATGGTTGACCGTAAGCACAGAGATTTTACCGATGACGATATTCAGAAATTGGCAGATACATTTACCGCTTTCCAAGAAGGAACACTTGAAGATGTAAAAGGCTTCTGTGCCGTTGCCGATTTGCAAGAAATCGAAAAGCAAGACTTTATCCTTACTCCGGGCAGATATGTTGGTATTGAAGAAATTGAGGACGACGGCGAACCCTTTGAAGAAAAGATGACACGTCTTACTTCTGAATTATCGGAGATGTTTGCAAAGTCCCACGAACTGGAGGACGAAATCCGCAAGAAGCTGGGGGCGATTGGGTATGAAATATAAATTCGAAACAAAGACAATTGGAGATTGTTGTGATATTATAAAAGAATCAATTCATCCAGAAAAAGGGCAGTTTTACACTTGTTTTAGCTTGCCTGCATTTGATAATTCTAATACCCCTGAAATATTAAATGGCGAAGAAATTAAGAGTTCAAAGTTTGTATTGGATGAAAATACTATCCTGTTTAACAAATTGAATCCTAAATTTAGACGAGTATGGAATATACATTCTCTTGAAAAATATGAGAACACGATTTGTTCAACAGAATTTTTGCCATTGAAGGCAAAAGCTAATATTGAGCAAGATTACTTATATTACTATGTTTCAAGCCCTTATTTTACTAGGCTTATGGACGGAATAAGAACAGGTACTTCCAATAGTCAACAGAGAATAGATTGGAAACAATTCTTACGAGAACCGATAAATGTTCCATCATTGCCTATTCAAAGAAAAGCTGTTTCATTGCTGAGAAATATTGATAAAAAAATAGAACTCAATAATGCGATAAACAATAATTTAG
>ULXM01044272.1_pt1 | contig 13562 bp, 10 predicted proteins | sample 1961271 | NCBI WGS metagenome assembly ULXM01 (sample SAMEA4835838, study PRJEB28245) | human gut metagenome | biome: gut microbiome; material: fecal sample | place: Denmark | collected 2008 | reverse complement strand
GGCTACGGCTGACGATGTAAAACAGCTTGTGTCGGAAATTCAGAAAACTGTTGAAAATGAAACAGGCTACAAGCTTGAATGTGAACTTATTTTTCTATAAAGCAAAAAAGGTGTATTTTTATGGAATTTGTAATCATTACGGGAATGTCGGGTGCAGGCAAAACAGGCGCCCTGCATGTGCTTGAAGACATCGGTTATTATTGTGTTGACAATCTTCCGTCAAGTCTGTTGTCAACACTCTACCGACTTTGCCTCAAATCTGAAGATGATTCAATGAAGAGGGTTGCGGTTGTTGTCGATGTAAGAGGTAACGAAAAATTTGAGGAAATGTGTTCTCAGATTGAACACTTCAAAATGCATTACGAAAATGTAAAGGTATTGTTCTTTGACGCAATGACGGACAGGCTCGTTGTTCGTTATAAGGAAACAAGAAGAAGACATCCTCTTTCGGATAAACTCAAGGACGGTTCGGTACTGTCTGCCGTTGAGCTTGAAAGGGAGCTTCTTTTGCCTATTAAAAGAACAGCCGATTATAACATTGACACTACATATATGTCAAACAAACAGCTCCGAGAGCGAATTATGTCAATGTTCATGGAAGACACTTCACAAAGCATTACGCTGACATTTATGTCGTTCGGTTTCAAATACGGAATTCCGCTTGAGGCAGATCTCATTATGGATGTGCGTTGTCTGCCTAATCCTTTTTACATTCCCGAACTCAAACATCTTACAGGACTTGACAAAGATGTGCGTGACTATGTTCTTGAAAGTGAAGAAACAACCGAATTTTTAAAGCGACTTTTGAGTATGCTCGATTTTTCCGTACCGCTCTATCTCAAAGAGGGCAAAAGCGAGCTTGTTGTCGGCATAGGTTGTACGGGCGGAAAGCACAGAAGTGTTACAATCGCAATGCAGCTGAACGACCACTTTCGTGAAAAAGGCTATAGGTGTGTTATTCAGCACAGAGATATTGACAGGTAAGGTGCAGAAATGTCATTTTCCTCGGATGTAAAAAAAGAAATTTGTTCGGTTGAACAGTTTGACCGTGAGGCTCTCAAAGCGGAGCTTTACGGAATGCTTTTATTCAGCAGAAATTTTTCTCCGAACAAAATAACCTTCACAACAGAAAGCAATTATGCGGGAAATCGTCTTATATTTCTTTTGCAGAATTTATATATGCCGATAATTGAAAAACAATCGGCTTTGCGAACAAAATCAAGCGACAGCCATCTTTACAAAATAATTGTGGTTGACGGAAACGATTGCAAGCGTATTTTTGAAGATTTCGGTCATACGGACGGTCAGATTACTTTGCGTGTCAACAGGGCAAATCTTTCAAGCGAAGAACTTTCGCAATCGTTTTTGCGCGGAGTTTTTCTTAGCTGCGGTTCGGTATCCGATCCCATGAAAAGCTATCATCTTGAATTCTGTGTTCCGCACAAAAATCTTTCTCAGGATTTGTGCAAGATTCTTTCCGAAATAACCGAATGTACCCTTATTCCAAAAACGGTTGTCCGCAGCGGCAGTTACATTGTCTATTTTAAGGAGAGCGAGCAGATTTGTGACTTGCTTACCTACATAGGCTCACCGATAAGATCAATGGAAATTATGGGTACAAAGGCAATAAAGCAGGTTCGCAACAATGTGAACCGCAGAATTAACGGCGAGGTTGCGAATATCGGAAAAATCGCAACGGCGTCTGCAAAACAGCTCAGTGCAATCGAACATATAAAAAAGACAGTCGGAATCGATTCTTTGCCCGAGGACTTGCGTGAAATCGCATATTTAAGGCTTGAAAATCCCGATATGTCACTTCGTGATTTGGGACAGAATCTTTCAACCCCAATCAGCCGAAGCGGTGCAAATCACCGTATGCAAAGACTGCTTGAATATGCAGGTACAGAGGTAAAAACCAATGGAAAATAAAAATTTGACTTTTGAGCAGGCAAACGAACTGCTTGAAAAAACGGTTTCAAAAATGGAGAGCGGTGAACTTACTCTCGAACAGACAATGGGGGAGTACGCAAAAGCGTGTGAACTCCTTGCTTATTGTATGAAACAGCTTGAACAATGCAAGGGTAAAATTGTTGATATAAACGAGAGAATTTCAAAGCTTTCAAAGGGTGATGACAATGACTAAAGATTATGCAAAAAATATTGAAAACGCTTTAAAGAGCTGTCTGCCGAGTACGGATTGCCGTGAAAAAAAGCTGATTGACGCAATGGCTTACAGCCTTGAGGCAGGCGGAAAGCGTGTCCGCCCGTATCTTGTGTTCTCGTTTAACAGCCTTTGCGGCGGAAGTGAGGAGACTGCAACGGCATTTGCCTGTGCAGTTGAAATGATTCACACATATTCTCTCATTCACGATGATTTGCCGTGTATGGATAACGATGACCTCAGAAGAGGCAAGCCGTCAAACCACAAGGTATTCGGCGAAGATATCGCATTGCTTGCAGGTGACGCCCTTCTGACGCTTGCCTTCGAAACCCTTACAAACGAAAAGACAGTAAAAATCTGCGGAACTTCTGCGTGTTGCAGAGGTGTTTCCGTACTTTCAAAATACGCAGGTGCGACAGGAATGATAGGCGGTCAGGTGATTGACCTTATGAGCGAAAACACAAACGCTCCGATTGAAGTCCTTCGTGAAATGGACTACAAAAAAACAGCCTGTCTTATCAAAGCAGCTTGTGAACTGGGCTGTATAAGCGCAGGTGCAAACGATAAGCAGATTAAAGCCGCCTCTGAATTCGGCGAATGCATCGGTATTGCTTTTCAAATTCAGGACGATATTCTCGATGTAACCTCCTCCGATGAGGAACTCGGCAAGCCCGTTGGCAGTGACGCAGAAAACAGCAAATCAACCTATGTTTCACTTCTCGGAATTGAAAAGTGCCGTGAGCTTGTTGATGAACTTACCGAAAAAGCTGTTAACGCACTTCATGGCTTTGACGGTGATACAAAAGGGCTTGAAGAATTTGCTTACAAGCTTGCAAAGAGAAATAAATAATTCTTTGCAAATATTAATTATACGGATAGGAAATAAATTATGGGTGAGTATGAACTGCTTTCTAAAATTAAATCACCGCATGATGTCAAAAAGCTTAATGACGAACAGCTTGAAAAGCTGTGTACCGAAATAAGGGAAAAGCTCGTTGAAACCGTGTCTGTAAACGGAGGACATCTTTCACCGAACCTCGGTGTTGTTGAACTTACCGTTGCTCTTGAGCGTAGCTTTAATCTGCCGAAAGACAGCATTGTATGGGATGTCGGACATCAGGCATATACCCACAAGCTGTTGACGGGACGCTACGAGCAGTTTGACACAATCCGCAAAAAGGGCGGAATTTCAGGCTTTCCGAAGCGTGCCGAGAGCAAATACGACGATTTTAACACAGGTCACAGCAGTACATCAATATCAGCCGCATACGGAATTGCAAGAGCAAAACACCTTATGGGGGACCAAAGCTACACCGTTGCCGTGATTGGTGACGGTTCATTTACAGGTGGACTTGCTTTTGAGGGAATGAACAACTCAGGCAGATTCAACAAGAACTTTATTGTTGTTCTCAACGATAACAAAATGTCCATTTCACCGAATGTAGGCGCATTGTCACGCTACCTTACAACGGTAAGAATTCAGCCGTGGTATATGCGAGTCAAGAAAATTACGGAAAAAATTCTTTTACACATTCCGCTTATCGGAAAACCTTTGAAAAGATTTCTTCAGGGAGGAAAGTCTAAACTTAAAAATCTTGTGTACAAAAACACTCTTTTTGACTGCTTCGGTTTTACCTATCTCGGACCTATTGACGGACACAACATTGATGAGCTTGAAAATGCGTTTGAGTGTGCAAAAAAGGTGAATTCTCCCGTTCTTGTTCATGTTGTTACCAAAAAAGGCAAAGGCTATCAGCCTGCCGAGGACAATCCGGGCGGATTTCACGGAATAGGCAGGTTCGATATTGATTCAGGCGAACCGCTTTCAAGTCACAAGGGATTTTCGGCTGAGTTCGGAAAGACTATGTGCGAATTAGCCGAGGACGATAAAAAGATTTGCGCAATTACAGCCGCAATGTCTGGAGGAACGGGACTTACCGAATTTTCAAGGCTTTTTAAGGAAAGATTTTTTGATGTCGGTATTGCTGAAGAACACGCAGTAACTTTTGGATGCGGACTTGCCGCAAAGGGTATGCGACCTGTTTTTGCCGTGTATTCAACATTTCTCCAGAGAGCCTATGACCAGCTTTTGCATGATGCGGCTCTCGGAAAGCTTCACCTCGTAATCGGAGTTGACCGTGCGGGAATTGTTGGTGATGACGGTGAAACTCATCAGGGTGTGTTTGATGTTTCGATACTCAACACCATTCCAAACACAACAATTTTTTCTCCGGCATATTTTGACGGTATGAGAAAATCTCTTTCAACCTCAATTTACATTTGCGACAGCCTCGCTGTTGTGCGTTATCCCCGTGGCGGAGAGCTTTACAGACCCGATGATTTCGGTGAAGAAAATCTTTCATACGATGTTTACGGAAATCCGAATTGTAAAAATCTTCTCATAACCTACGGCAGACTTTTCTCTTATGCCTGCAAAGCCAAGGAAACCCTTGCAAAACAGGGCGTTGAGATTTGCATATTAAAACTTTGCAGAATTAAACCGATTGACGAAAATGCCGTTGATTTTGCGGCAGATTTCGATAATGTATGGTTTTTTGAAGAGGGCATCAAAAACGGCGGTATTGCGAGAAATTTCTCCGATTTACTCTGTTGCACACAGTTCTGCGGAGATTATCATATAAAGGCTATTAATGACAAATTTGTCAAGCAGATGTCTGTCAGCGAGGCTCTTCATGAGCTTAAACTCGATGATGACGGAATGGTAAATACCATTACCAAAAATTTAAAGGAAAAGAATTAGAATGAAAAAAAGACTTGATATTCTTGTATATGAAAAGGGCTTTACCGACAGCCGTGAAAAGGCTAAGGCGATTATAATGTCGGGACAGGTTTATGTTGACAATCAGAAAGCCGACAAGTGCGGAACTTCTTATGATGAAAATGTTAAAATTGAAGTAAGGGGCAACACACAGAAATATGTCAGCCGTGGCGGTTTAAAGCTTGAAAAGGCCATAGACAATTTTGACTTTGATTTAAAAGATAAGATAACAATGGATATCGGTGCGTCAACGGGTGGCTTTACCGACTGTATGCTCCAAAACGGTGCAAAAAAGGTGTATTCAATTGATGTCGGTTACGGTCAGCTTGCTTGGAAGCTTCGCAACGATCCCCGTGTTGTCAATCTTGAACGCACCAATATGAGAAAGGTTACAAGGGAGCAGGTTCCTGATGAAATTGACTTTTTCTCGGTTGATGTTTCGTTCATTTCATTAAAGCTGATTCTGCCTGTTGCAAGACAGCTTATGAGCGAAAACGCACAGGCGGTCTGCCTAATCAAACCGCAGTTTGAGGCAGGCAGGGAAAAGGTGGGCAAAAAGGGCGTAGTTCGTGATCCTGCCGTTCATGTTGAGGTTGTCAGAAAAATATTTGATTTTTGCCTTGAAAACGGCTTTGATGTACTTAATCTCGACTATTCGCCAATCAAAGGTCCCGAGGGTAATATAGAATACCTTATCCATCTTCGCAAAAGTGATGATCCAAAGTCATACACAGATGTAACACCCGAGCAGCTTGTTGAAAATTCACATGCCGCTCTTGACAAAAAATGAGCAGGTGCTTTTATGAAATTTGCATTAGTGGTCAATCTTTCAAAAGAAAGGGCAATTAAATATGCAAAAAAGATTTCTCTTTTTCTTCTTGATAAAAATGCAGAAATTGCTATGATTGAGGAATGCAGTCAGTATTTTAAGGGAATCCACATTCATTATTCAAAAAATATTACGGAGCTTTTTGAATACTGCGATATGGCAATTACAGTAGGCGGTGACGGAACGATTATCCATGCTGCAAAATATGCCGCAAAAGCAGATAAACAGCTTATCGGTGTTAATGTCGGCAGACTTGGTTTTGCCGCAGATGTTGAACCGCACGAATATGAACAGCTTGAACGGCTTATTACGGGCGATTACACAACAGAGGAGAGAATTTTGCTTGATGTTGAGGTCATAAAAGAGGACGGCTCAAAGCACTATCTTGCAGTGAACGATGCCGTTGTCGCAAGAGGTCAGCTTTCAAAAACAATTGATTTGCACCTGAGTCTTGACGGTGACGAAATTTCAAAATACAGAGCGGACGGTTTGCTCTTTGCAACTCCGACAGGTTCAACCGCTTATTCATTGTCGGCAGGCGGACCTATCCTCGCACCGAAAATGGAATGTATTCTTATGACTCCTGTTTGTCCGCATTCATTATTTTCCCGTTCCGTACTTTTCAGCGGAGAATCGGAGCTTTCGGTTCATGTGAAAATCCCCGAAGAATGCTGTTGCGTGCTGACAATTGACGGTGAAAAAAATGTTCCTGTTCTTGCAACCGACAGGGTTGTAATCCGCAAATCCGATTTAAAGCTTAAACTTGCGTTACTCCACAACCGCAATTTTTATAAACTGCTCAATGAAAAACTGAAAGAGAGGGATTTTTGATGAAAACAGGGCGACACGCACGAATTCTTGATATTATAGCCGAACATCCCATTGAAACACAGGACGAATTGCTTACCCGACTTCGTGAAGAAGGTTTCAAGGCGACACAGGCTACAATTTCAAGAGATATCAAGGATTTACGCCTTGTTAAAACTCTCGGAAGTGACGGAAAATATCGCTATGTTTCTGCATCTCGCAGTTCAACCGATATCCGTACCAATTTTTCAAATCTTTTCAGCACTTCGGTAAATTCAATAGATGTAGCACAGAATCTTGTTGTAATAAAAACCCTCAGCGGTATGGCACAGGCAGTTTGTGCCGCACTCGATTCAGCCGACTATCCGTCTGTTGTCGGAACAATTGCAGGTGACGATACAATCTTTATTGCCTGCCGAACAGCCGATCTTGCTGTGTCGCTTACCGAAGAACTCAAAAAGCTTATTTGACAGGACTGATTGAAATGCTCAGAACTTTATATATAGAAAACATTGCCGTGATTGAAAAAACTTCAATAGATTTTGAAAACGGTCTTAATGTCCTCACAGGTGAAACAGGTGCAGGTAAAAGTATAATAATTGACGCAATCAATGCAATTATGGGACAGCGAACATCAAAGGAAATTATTCGCACCGAGGCTGATTCAGCCTTTGTAAGCGCCCAATTTGACGATATTAACCAAAGCATTGTTGAAAAGCTTGATGAACTCGGCTTTTCCGATGACGAGGGAACACTCATTTTGCAGAGAACTCTCAACAGAAACGGCAAGAGCAGTTGTAAAATCAACGGCAAGCCTGCAACGGTTTCAATGCTCAAAGAACTTTCAAAGCACCTTATAAACATTCACGGCCAGCACGAAAGCTACGAACTTTTCTCTTCTGAAACTCATATTGATTATATTGACCGTTTCGGCGGTTGCGAAAAGCTTTTGGCTGATTATAAAAAATGTTATGATGAATATAAAATTCTCAAAAAGAAATTAAATTCAGCCGATTCGGACGAAAGTGAGAGATTGAAAGAAATTGATTTGCTTTCATATCAGGTGAATGAACTCACAGAATCCGATATTAAGCAGGGAGAAGAACAGGAGCTTGAGAGCGAAAGAACAGCGCTTATGAGCTTTGAGAAAATCTTTTCTCTGCTCAATGATGCAAAAATGGCTCTTGACGGTGACGAAAACTATGGCGGCGGTCTTGAATCGGTCGATTCTGCATCAACTGCCCTTCAAAAAGCGTCATCATATAATGCTGAATATGAAGAAATTGCAAATACGCTTACAGATGCATATTACAATTTAAAGGATTGTTGCGACAGCATTTCCGACGCCATTGATTCGCTTGAATCCGATCCGCAAAGGCTTGAAGAAGTTGAAGAAAGGCTTGACCTTATCAATCGTCTTACAAGAAAATATAATTGTCCGTCAGACGAGCTTTCGGACCTTGCCGAAAAATATCAGGCAAGACTTGACGAACTTATGAACTATGACCGCAACCGTGACGAGCTTGCGGAAAAATGCAGAGAAAGCGAAGAAAAAATGCTTGCGGCTGCCGAAAAACTCGGTACTCTGCGCAGAAAAACCGCAAAAACCTTTGCAACAAAAGTAAAATCCGAAATGGCATTTTTGAATATGCCGAATGTTGAGCTTGTTCCGTACTTTGAAAAGTGCGAACCAAATTCAAAGGGTACGGATAAAATGGAACTGCTCATCTCCGCAAACCCGGGTGAAACGCCTCGCCCTGTTGCAAAAATCGCATCGGGCGGTGAGCTTTCAAGAATGATGCTTGCAATCAAAACAGTTCTCGCAAGCACGGATACGGTTGATACCCTCATTTTTGATGAAGTTGACACAGGTATTTCGGGTTCAGCGGCAGAAAAGGTCGGCTTAAAACTGCGTGAAGTCAGCAAAAGCAGTCAGGTTCTCTGCGTGACACACCAGGCACAAATCGCAGCTCTTGCGGATTTTCACTATCTTATCCGCAAACAGGTTGAAAAAGGAAGAACATTTACAAATGTAACCCTCCTTGACCATAACGGCAGAGCAGGCGAACTTGCACGAATAATCGGCGGTGTTGATATAACCGACGCCGCACTTAAACACGCAGAATCAATGCTTGAAAAGTATAATAACTGATTTTGAAAGGAGTAACGAATATGACGAATGAAGCAATATTAAGCAGTAACGGAAATTATACACTATTCAGCTTTAACGGCTATGTTATCAGATTCAGAACTTCATCAAAACTCGAAAGATATACAAAAATACTTGAATGGGAAAACGGTTATATTGCAGTGACAGCAAAATATAAAGGACTTCCCGAAGAAGAGGAATATATAGATTTAGTGCCGATTCTTGAAAATCTGTATATTGATCCTGATGAATTTTTAAAACAGATAGAGAAAGTGAGAATCAGTTATGATTGATTCTTCTAAATTTATAAAACTATAAATACGAAAGGGAGCGGCATTTTGAAGCTGTGGTCGGTTGCAAAACTTGATAAAACTAAGGCGGGGGAGATTCAGTCCCGCTATGAGCTGCCTGCAATTGTTGCAATGCTGCTTCAGATACGGAATATTACAACGAAAGATGAAATTGAAGGCTTTCTTTACAACGATTCTTTCATTGCCGATCCGTTTGAAATAAAAGATATGGATAAGGCTGTTGAACGCATTAACAAGGCGCTTGATTGCGGTGAACCGATTTGTGTTTACGGTGATTATGATGCCGACGGTGTCACCTCAACAGCACTTTTATATTCTTACCTTGAAACAATTGATGCAAACGCAATGTACTATATTCCGTCCCGTGAAACCGAGGGCTACGGAATGAACAAAAACGCTGTTGACAAACTCAATGAGCGTGGAATAAAACTCATAATTACGGTTGATAACGGAATTGCGGCAGCACAGGAGGTTGCCTACGCAAGCTCACTCGGAATTGATACCGTTGTCACAGACCACCATATGCCGTCAGGCGAGTTGCCAAAGGCTTGTGCCGTAGTTGACTTGCACAGAGAGGATTGTAAAAGCAGATTCAAAAATCTTTCGGGGGTGGGCGTTGCATTTAAGCTGATTATGGCGCTTGAAGGCGAATACTGCGATACAACCACCTTGCTTGACAACTATTCAGACCTTTTGAGCATCGGCACAATCGGTGATGTTGTTGAGTTGAAGGATGAAAACCGAGTATTTGTCAAACACGGACTTGAAAGCATTACAAATACCGACCGTCCCGGACTGCAGGCACTTATCAAAAATTCCGGTCTTACGGGAAAAACCGTATCTTCAACAAATGTGTCGTTTACAATTGTTCCGAGAATAAATGCAGTAGGACGACTCGGTTTGTCCGAAAAATCGGTGTCGCTTCTTCTTACGGAAGATTATGACGAGGCGGCTGAAATTTCATCGCAGCTCTGCGTTGACAACTCCGAAAGGCAAGAGATTGAGCGTGATATTCTTGAAAAAATTGACGGAATAATCCGCAGAAAACCGTCGCTTGTCAATGATAAAATCATAGTAATTGACGGTGAAAACTGGCATCAGGGCGTAATCGGACTTATTGCCGCCAAAGTCAAAGAGGCTTACGGCAAGCCGGCAATCGTCATTTCAAAGCTCGGTGATATTGCAAAGGGCTCGGGCAGAAGTGTTGAGGGATTTCCTCTTTGTGACGCTGTTTTTGCCTGTTCGGATCTTCTCACACACAGAGGCGGTCATCCTATGGCTGTCGGGCTTTCTCTTGATTCTGAGAATATCCCTGCTTTTCGCAGGAAAATAAACGAATTTGCCGACAATTTCGGCAAGATGCCGTATGATAAAATCAATATTGAGTGCAAGCTCAATCCGGCATACATAAACCTTGATTTGATTGATTCTCTGTCGCTTATGCAGCCCTACGGTGCCGGCAATCCGACGCCTGTTTTCGGTTTGTACAATATGACATTGAAGAACATTACTCCGCTTTCGGCAAACAGGCATTTAAGACTCACTCTGTCCCGCAACAACATACAGATTACTGCGATGAAATTCTTTACATCAACCGAAGAATTTCCGTATAAAATCGGTGAAACACTTGATCTTGCAGTAAATCTTGACCGCAATGAGTTCAACGGAAATGTGTCTGTTTCCGTAATTGTCAAAGATATAAAATCATCGGACTGCGATACCGAAAAGCTCCTTGACAGCCGTACAAACTACGAGGATTTTTGCAGAGGGAAACAGCTTGACCGTTCACAGCTTTCGGATTTAATGCCCGACAGAAACGATTTTGCATTGCTTTACAGATATCTGAAAAGCAACGGCGGTTACGCTTTTGAAACCGCAACTTTGGCTCATATGCTTGACAATAGGCTGTCTTTTGGTAAAATTAAAGTGATACTTGAGGCCATGAGAGAGCTCAGGCTTATCGAAATTTCAGAGGGAATGAAAACCTCAAAAATTTCAGTCCTGCCCGTAAACGGCAGGGTTGACCTCGAATCAGCCCCGATTATCAAGAAATTAAGGGAGGTATTCTGATGGGTAAATTTTCAAATGTTGCACACTATCAGGATTTTACGGAACTGAAAAAGATTCTTTCCGCATCTGCTGCCAACACTTACGATATGGATAAAATCGAAAAGGCATATAAATTTGCCGAAAAAGCTCACGGTGACCAGCGCAGAGTATCGGGAATTCCGTACATTCTTCATCCCGTTTCAGTAGCCTGTATTGTTGCAGAACTCGGTATGGATACCGATTCCGTCTGCGGTGCATTGCTTCATGACACAGTAGAGGACACAGGAGTCACACTTGAAGAGGTTACAAAGCTTTTCGGTGCGGATGTTGCTAAGCTGATTGACGGTGTTACAAAAATTTCAAAAATTCCGTACTCAACCCGTGAACAGCAACAGGCTGAAAATATAAGAAAAATGCTTATCGCAATGGCTGATGATATCCGTGTAATTATCATCAAGCTTGCCGACAGGCTTCATAATATGCGTACAATGAATTGTATGCCGGAACAAAAAAGGAGAGATAAATCACTTGAAAATATGCAGGTGTTTGCTCCGATTGCTCATCGGCTCGGTATTAAAACCATAAAAGATGAGCTTGAGGATCGTTCTCTTCAGTACCTCGATCCAATCGGCTATAAGGAAATCGAAGACGATCTTCTTATGACCGAAGAGGGTCGTGACAAGTTTATTGAATCCATTAAGAATCAGATTCTCGCAAAAACCGAGGGTACAATCCCCGGTGTGTATATCAGCGGTCGAGTAAAGAGTATTAACAGTATTTACCGCAAAACATATATGCAGGGCAAAACAATGGATCAGATTTTTGATATTTTTGCCGTGCGTGTAATCGTTGATACAGTATCCGATTGCTACAATGTTCTCGGTGTAGTGCATGATATATTTAAGCCTATCCCTAACCGCTTTAAGGACTATATATCAATGCCTAAGCCGAATATGTACCAGTCGCTCCATACAACCGTACTCGACAAAAACGCAATTCCTTTTGAAATTCAGATAAGAACATGGGAAATGCATTACACCGCCGAATACGGAATCGCCGCCCATTGGAAGTATAAGCTTGGAATGGGCGCAGGCGGCAAAAATAATGACAAAATGGAGGAGAACATCAAAAAGGTCAAGGATATGATTCTTGATCAGCTTGAGGCAGAAGATGTTACCGACATCGCAAAGAATATCAGAAACGATTTTACGGAAAACGATGTTTATGTGTTCAGCCCGAGAGGTGATGTGTTCAATCTTCCTCAGGGTTCAACTCCGATTGATATGGCTTATCTTATTCATACACAGGTAGGTCACAGAATGGTCGGTGCTAAAATTAACGGAAAGATCGTTCCGATTGACTATAAGCTTAAAACAGGCGATATCTGCGAAATTATCACCCAGAAAGAGGAACACCCAAACAGGGGATGGGTTGATATCTGTAAGACCGCATCGGCAAAATCAAAAATCCGCTCATGGTATAAGCATGAAAAGCGTGATGAAAATATTGCCGAAGGCAGGCAGATGCTTGACAAGGAGTTCAAGCGCCACGGAATCAATCTTTCCGAAGAAGAATATCCCGATTTTCTCCAGAAACTGATGATTAAAAAGCAGTATAATTCCATGGATGATTTCTATGCCGCAGTAGGCTACGGCGGTATTCAGCTTTGGAAGATAATGCCAAGGCTCAAAGAAGAATATCAGAAAGCATATGCGTCAGATATTGAAGAAATTGATGTTCCGCAAGCACCCGTAAAGCGACCGAAGGCATCCGCAGGCGTTGTAATTGAGGGTGCAGACGATGTTCTTGTAAAATTCTCAAAGTGCTGTAATCCTCTGCCGGGTGACGATATTATCGGCTATATTACAAGGGGCTACGGCGTTTCAATTCACAAAAGACATTGCACGAATGTGCCGAAAGATATCAGTAAAAGTGAAGAACCCGAAAGATGGGTAAGCTGTTACTGGGAGGACGAAGTAGGAGAGGCGTTCAGAAGTACGCTCCAGATCACTGCAACCGACAGAACAGGACTTCTTGCAGATGTTACAATCAAGCTTTCGGATATGCACATTTTTATACATTCGCTTAATTCAAGAGAGGCTGGCAACGGCACTGCCGTTGTTACCGCAACAATTGATGTAATGGGCAGAAATCACCTCCGTGGTGTAATTTCAAAGCTTTCCGACATCAACGGAACAATCGAAGTAAAAAGACTGTAATTGAGGTTATAATTTATGAAAGCGATTTTACAAAGAGTTACCAAGGCCAAGGTTGAGGTTGATTCAAAAACCGTGGGCGAAATCGGTACGGGTTTTCTTATTCTTCTCGGAGTTGAAAACGGTGACACCGAAAAAGAGGCGGACGCACTTGCCGCAAAAATTGCAGGTCTGAGAATCTTTACGGATGAAAATGATAAAATGAATCTTGCTCTTGCCGATGTAAACGGTTCGGTGCTTGTAATTTCAAACTTTACCCTC
>ULXM01055052.1_pt1 | contig 13609 bp, 8 predicted proteins | sample 1961271 | NCBI WGS metagenome assembly ULXM01 (sample SAMEA4835838, study PRJEB28245) | human gut metagenome | biome: gut microbiome; material: fecal sample | place: Denmark | collected 2008 | reverse complement strand
ATCTGTCTGAATTTGAGGACAAGGAGAGAAGACGCGACATTCCGGGTGATGATTGGCGTGACATACAAGGTCTTGAAGGCGGTACGAGAGCGATGGTTGTTAAGAAAGCAAATGATAGATTCAATGAGGAACTTGAACTGCAAGTAAAAGGAGAACTTGAAGAAGGACACGTCTACAAATTAGGAATGCCGTCAGATATATTGCTTTCTACGGGAGTGCCGAATCTGCCGATACAAATGTCTGCGCAACGACTTGAAGACAAAGCAACCAAATTTGGGCATAACTTTGACATTGCAGAAGTTAAGGATTTGGTCAATGCTATTCAGAAACCTATCGCAATCTTTGAATATGGAGACAGAAACAAGTCTCAAAATCTTATTGTAGAAATACAGAAAGACGGGAAAAACTTCATTATCGGATTGTCATTAAATCCAGTGGTGAAAGGGAAAGCACTTGAAATTAACAGTGTGAGAAATGTGTTTCCAAAAGATAATGCAGAATGGCTGAATTGGATTTCTCAAAACAAACTTCTTTATGCAGACAAAGAAAAAATCCAAGCGTTGATAGATAAACAGCAAACCAATCTCGCTGACGTTAACTATCTCAACTTGGATGATGTGGCAAAGAAAGTGAAAGATTTTGAAAATCCCAAGCTTTTTGATGGAAAAATTTCAGAAGTAGACAAAAAAGGTTCAGATTCAATCGACCGCTCCGTCAGAGAGAATCCTAAAAGCGAGGATAAGCCACGCTTCAGCAGAAAGCCGGGCGAGAGCATTTTTGACTATGCGTCACGTGTGTCGGAGGACGTGGATAGAAGCGTGAGAGAAAAAGTAAGCGCGCGGGACGAGTATGAGAAGAAGGTCAAGAGCAAAGGCTTCCAAACGCAGGAGGCGTTGCAGAACAGTATGCTCGGACTACAGGAGTTTATGTCCGCAATAGACCACGCATCGGGCAACAAGCGGTACATAGAGGACATTCCCGACTTTGAGAATCCGATACTCGGAGAGAACCGCCTGTCGTCGGTGAACAAGGAGGAGATGCACCAAGTTGCCAAGACGCAATTCAAGCCGTTGATGTCGGCAGTGGCTAAACTGAGTGGCAACGGCAAGGAGAGCGGAGAGTTGTACGACTATATGTTCGCCAAGCACGGACTTGAGCGTGATGCCGTGATGCGGCAGAGAGAGGCTCAGAAAGATTTTGACAAGTACCAAAAGGCAAATCCCAAGGGTACTAAAACGATTGGGGATTTCGTTGCAAGCCTTGAAGGCAAAGACTATGCAGGACTTACGGCATTGACAGCAGAAGACGGCAGGGTGAAGTCGATACAATCGCAGATAGACGCCATAGACGAGCAGATGAAGGCTACAGACGACCAATTGTTGCTCCGTAAACTCGGAGGTCAGAAGAAGCGGTTGAAGGTGGATTTGCTCAACGCCGCAAGGGATGCCGCCGATGATATTCGCAAGACTTTTGAAAACAATCCGAGCCATGATAGGTCAGACATAAATGAATTGTGGAGTCGAGTAAACGAGGTGAACGGCAACACGCTGAGGAAGTTGTACGAGAGCGGTATGCTCACTAAAGAAGCATACAACGACATCAGCAGCATGTACACGAATTATATCCCTATGAGGGGATTCGACCAAACGACAAGTGCGGACGCCTACGCTTATCTAACGCACGGCGACAGCGCATTCAACGCACCGATAAAGACAGCCAAAGGGCGCAGCTCCAAGGCTGACAATCCTATAGCATATATGCAGGCGATGGCGGAAAGTGCGATAATGCAGGGCAACCGCAACGTATTGGTGAAACAAAAGATGTTGAACTTTGTGCGTAACCATCCGAGCGACCTTGCAAGTGTCAGCGATGTCTGGTTGCAATATGACTCGGTTGCAGATGAGTGGAAGCCATTCTATGCTTTTGGGCGCGAATCGAAGGGGGTGAAACGACAAGAACGTGGCGACATATTCGTTGAATATCAACGATGCAAAATGCACGGAACTTATTCGTTTTGGGGGAATCAGCCTAATTCATCGGATTTGATTCCCAGAGCCATCATTATCGGAAAAGCGACAATTTGAGTGGCGTATCCATTCCCTTTCGCAGATTTGTCCATGGTGAATCGTGTGGCTATTTTGCCGTTGCTCTCAGAAAGAATTTTGTCGATTTCCTCGCCGCAACGCCCATCAAAGCCAATGACAGCGACTCGCTTTATCTCCTTTTCTGACATAAGATTGTGAAGAGAGTCAAGGAAAAAGTCGTTGGAGTCAACCATCCCTTCATTTGAATATGTGTAGAACGAAAATTCGCCGAGATGTCCGTTGAAAGCCATTCCGTTCAGTCCGGCAATGTCAGACGGGGTGCAGACATCGAAATTGTCACAACCGTTGTTGTATGTAATATAAACGTCAATTTGGTTTTCGCCGGGAGTGACACCCCAGTCCAAAGCAATGTATGTAAACAGCGAAGAGAGATCGATGGTGCTCAGCTCGCGGTTTAGAATGCGCTCAAAATTAGTTTTGAAATCCGATGTGATAAAATTAAGGAATGCCGCATCCACAATGATGGCATTTGGGGCTGGTGTGAAATCTTTAGTCATCTGCTTTTTTATGCAAAGATAACTTTCGATTGCGTATCGGCAAAATTTATGCTCCAGCATTTTTATGTTATTTGTAATATCGTTAACTTTGTGAATATGGAACTTTCAGCAGGAGTAATAAAATGGGTGCATTCCTTGTCGCAGAAAAAGAATCGTGACAAGGAGCGTTGTTTTGTTGCAGAAGGAACAAAATGCGTGGTTGACACACTCGATTATTTTAAGGTTAGATATTTGTTTGCCACGTCTGATTGGGCGGACAGCGTCGGCTGTAGATTGCGCTGCCCCGTGACGGTCGCAACCAAAGCTCAAATAGAGAGGATGTCGATGCTGAAAACGGCGACAGACGTCATCGCTGTTTATGAAATACCAGATGTCCAGATTGAGAAAGGCCTGGAGAAGCGTCTTGCATTAGTGCTTGATGGAATCCAAGACCCAGGAAACTTCGGAACCATATTGAGAATCGCAGACTGGTTTGGCGTCAAAGACGTGTTTTGTAGCAAAGATACCGTAGACGTTTACAATCCTAAGGCGGTGCAGGCGACAATGGGGGCTGTTTCGCGTGTGAATGTCGTGTATTGCAGCCTTTCGGAACTGTTTGCGACATATAAGAAAATGCCAGTTTACGGAACTTTGTTGGACGGAAACAATATTTACGAAACGCCATTGTCACAGTCGGGATTCATCGTCATGGGCAATGAAGGCAAGGGGATTTCGGAGGAGATAAGACGTCTTGTGACAGGAAAGTTGCTCATTCCGTCATATCCAATCGGCACTCCGACATCGGAATCGCTAAATGTGGGGATGGCGACAGCCATTGTTGTCGCAGAATTTAGAAGAAGAACAATGTAGTATGTGCTATGGCAAAGGATAAAATAGCGTTTTTTTGTAGCGATTGCGGATATGAGTCGCCAAAATGGGTGGGGAAGTGTCCGAATTGCGGAGCCTGGAACACTTTCGTCGAAGAGCGCGTTGTGCAGACTCGAGGCGGGAAATCGCTCCTCCCGGAAACAAAATTGGACTCGAAGCCACTTCGCTTGTCTGAAATCGAAGCTGGGGAGGAGAAGCGCATACAGATGCCGAGCGGAGAGTTGAACCGTGTGCTTGGCGGAGGTTTGGTGCAGGGGTCTATAATATTAATAGGAGGAGAGCCCGGGATCGGAAAGTCGACCCTCGTTTTGCAGAACGTAATACGCATTAGAAGCAGAAAGGTGCTCTATGTGTCTGGAGAGGAAAGCGCGCAGCAATTGAAGATGCGGGCAGACCGACTTGGTGCAGACGGAGGAGAGTGCTATATTGTTTGTGAAACGTCGTTGGAGAAGATATTTCAACACATAAAAAACAGCAATCCAGGAATAGTGGTCATCGACTCCATCCAAACTATTGCTTCCGACAATCTTGAATCTGTGGCTGGAAGTGTGGGCCAAGTGCGGGAATGCGCGGCGTCTCTTTTGAAATATGCCAAGGAGAGCGGAACACCAGTGGTGCTGATCGGGCATATCAACAAAGAGGGAAGTATAGCCGGGCCGAAGGTGCTTGAACACATTGTTGACGCCGTGCTGCAGTTTGAGGGCGACCGTCATTATATGTATCGGTTGTTGCGCTCGATAAAGAATAGATTCGGAAGCACGTCGGAAATGGGCATATATGAAATGACACAATCGGGATTGCGTGAAGTGGCAAATCCATCGGAATTGCTGCTGTCCGACAATGATTCTGACTTGTCGGGAGCCGCGATTGGTGTGACAGTGGAGGGGGCGCGTCCATTGCTCGTCGAATCGCAAGCGTTGGTAAGCACTGCGGCATACGGCACAGCGCAGAGGTCGGTGACTGGCTTTGATTCAAAAAGAATGAATATGTTGCTGGCAGTGCTGGAGAAACGTGTCGGATTTAAATTGGCTTTGAAAGATGTGTTCCTCAATATTGCGGGGGGATTTAAGGTGAATGACCCGGCGCTTGACCTTGCTGTTATCAGCTCGATACTTTCGTCAAATGTCGATATGCCGATCGCAAAGACGGTTTGTTTGACAGGGGAAGTCGGATTGTCGGGGGAGATTCGCCCGGTCACCAGGATAGAACAGCGCATAATAGAAGCTAACAAATTAGGCTTTTCCACGATTTATGTGCCAAAGCACAATTTGAAAGGTGTGGATGTGTCTCAGTATAATGTGGAAGTTAAAGAAGTGGCGCGTGTAGAGGAAGTGTTCCGCTCGCTTTTCGGGTAAATCTGAAATTAATATTCTCGAAATTTTTTTCTTCAGCCGTCTTTGATTAATTTTGTATGACATAAAACGTATATAGACAACAAAAAAGAATAACAAGAGGATAAATATGAAAAATGAATTCAGAGATTTCGCAGTGAAACACATGGGACTCAACGGGCTCGCTGTTGACGACTATATGAACATCACCAGCAGCTATATCTCTCCGACTATTATTGAAGAACGTCAATTGAATGTGGCACAAATGGACGTGTTCTCACGATTGATGATGGATAGAATTATATTTCTGGGCACACAGATAGATGATTACACAGCAAATGTAATCCAAGCCCAGTTGCTTTATCTTGACTCTTCCGACCCGGGCAAGGATATCTCAATTTATATAAACTCTCCTGGTGGCTCTGTATATGCTGGACTTGGCATATATGACACTATGCAGTACATTTCGAGCGATGTCAAGACGATTTGCACAGGAATGGCGGCATCGATGGCTGCGGTGTTGCTCGTGGCTGGAGAAAAAGGCAAACGTTTTGCGCTTAACCATTCGCGTGTTATGATTCACCAGCCGATGGGCGGTGCGCAAGGCCAGGCTTCCGACATCGAAATAACAGCGCGAGAGATTCAGAAATTGAAAAAAGAGCTGTATACAATCATATCGAATCATTCAGGAGTGCCATTCAAGAAGGTTGAAAAAGACAGCGACCGTGATTATTGGATGACATCGGCGGAGGCTAAGCAATATGGAATGATTGATGAAGTTTTGACAAGAGAGACCAAATAAAAACTAATGGCAAAAAAAGATTCTGGAACATCGACAATGCGGTGCAGTTTTTGTGGCCGCAGCCAAAGAGATGCGGCGCTGTTTATTCCAACAATTGACGGCAAGGGAGCTATCTGCGACAATTGTATCGAGCAGGCACATGCTATGATTTCGCAGTATATTGACACAAAGCCCATAAACGGCAAAGGCGGCAAATTCGACTTGGAAATGAAAAGTGTGCCGAAGCCAAAGGAGATTGTTGATTATTTGAATCAATATGTTATCGGTCAGGAACAGGCAAAAAAATACTTGTCGGTTGCTGTATACAATCACTATAAGCGTCTGCTTCAGCCTGTTGATGAAGACGGGGTGGAGATTGAGAAAAGTAATGTGATAATTGTTGGTCCTACTGGAACCGGCAAAACGTTGTTGGCAAAAACAATAGCGAAATTGCTTAATGTGCCGTTTGCAATTGTCGATGCAACCGTACTCACGGAGGCTGGATACGTGGGCGAAGATATTGAGAGTCTTTTGGTGCGTTTGTTGCAGGCTTGCGATTATGACGTGGCACAGGCTGAACGAGGCATCGTCTTCATTGACGAGATAGACAAAATAGCAAGAAAGGGCGACAACCCGTCAATCACAAGAGACGTGAGTGGAGAAGGAGTGCAGCAAGGGCTTTTGAAGTTGCTCGAAGGCTCTGTGGTCAACGTGCCACCACAAGGCGGAAGGAAGCATCCGGAGCAAAAGATGATTCCTGTCGACACAAAAAATATCCTGTTTATTTGTGGCGGTGCTTTTGAGGGAATTGAGCGTAAGATTGCCCAGCGCCTTAACACATATGTGGTTGGTTTCGGAACTGACAATGTGGAGCGCAAGCAGAAACGGGAAAATCTGATAAACTACGTAGCGCCACAAGACTTGCGGTCATTCGGACTAATTCCTGAGATTATAGGTCGATTGCCGATATTGACCAATCTTGAGCCATTGGACCGCAATGCGTTGCGGAGAATCCTCTCGGAACCGAAAAATGCCATAATAAAACAGTATCAGAAATTGTTTGAGATGGATGGCGTCAAGCTGGTTTTTGAGAAAGATGCTCTTGACCTTATTGTTGATAAATCAATAGAATATAAACTTGGCGCGCGCGGACTTCGCTCGCTGACGGAAACCATTGTGGTCGACGCAATGTATGAAAGTCCGTCGTCAAAGAAAAAAGAGTTTGTAGTTACCAGAGAATATGCATTGGAGAAGCTTAACAAGGCAAATTTAGATCTCCTTGTGTGAAAATATAGCGAAAACATTTTGCAAATTGTCGATAGGTCCTTAACTTTGTAAGTAAAGCAAACCTCTAATCATTATGGCAGTCAAAACTGATTTAAAAGCCGAACTGAAAAACTATTTCGGATTCGACAACTTTAAAGGCAATCAAGAAGCGATAATAGAAAATCTGATGGCCGGCAATGACACGTTTGTGCTTATGCCTACAGGCGGCGGCAAGTCGCTATGCTATCAATTGCCGTCCTTGCTGATGGACGGCACTGCAATTGTCATATCGCCATTAATTGCTTTGATGAAAAATCAGGTAGACGCTATGCGCAATTTTGGAGAGGACGACGGAATAGCTCATTTCTTGAACTCTTCATTGAACCGCGCGGCAATAGAGAAGGTAAAATCCGACATCGTGTCGGGCAAAACGAAATTATTGTACGTCGCGCCTGAGTCGCTGACAAAAGAGGAGAACATAGAATTCTTGTCGACGGTGTCGATTTCATTCTACGCAGTCGACGAAGCGCATTGTATATCGGAATGGGGACACGATTTTCGGCCAGAGTACAGACGAATCAGACCGTTGATAAATCAGATAGGCAACCGTCCGGTCATTGCTTTGACAGCCACTGCTACGCCAAAGGTGCAGCATGACATACAGAAGAATTTGGGAATGCTGGATGCTAAAGTGTTTAAATCATCATTCAACAGGCCAAATCTATATTATGAAGTGCGTCCGAAGACCAAGAACGTTGACAAGGACATCATAAAATTCATAAAAAGTCATGAGGGCAAATCGGGCATAATATATTGCCTGAGCAGAAAAAAAGTGGAAGAGTTGACAGAGACATTGATTGTCAACAACATCAAAGCATTGCCATACCATGCTGGCATGGACAGCGCGCAACGCAGTGCCAACCAGGATGCCTTTCTGATGGAGACTGTCGATGTCATCGTGGCAACGATTGCTTTTGGTATGGGTATTGACAAACCGGATGTGCGTTTTGTAATACATTATGACATCCCCAAAAGTTTGGAGGGGTATTATCAAGAAACCGGACGCGCGGGACGTGACGGCGGCGAAGGCTTGTGTGTCGCATTCTATACCAACAAGGACTTGCAGAAACTGGAGAAGTTTATGCAGGGCAAGCCAATTGCAGAACAGGAAATTGGCAAGCAGTTGCTTTTGGAAACGGCAGCATATTGTGAATCATCTGTGTGCCGGCGAAAGTCGTTGCTTTATTATTTTGGAGAGGAATATCAAGAAGACAATTGCGGAAACTGTGACAACTGTTTAAATCCTAAGAAAAAAGTGGAAGCAAAAGATGAACTTTGTGCGGTAATTGAGACCGTCTTGGCATTGAAAGAAAAATTTAAATCAGACTATGTTATTAATGTCATGCTCGGAAAATCGACCGCCGAAATAAAATCATATTTACACGATCAATTGGAAGTGTTCGGCTGCATGGAGGCTGACACCGATAAATTTTTAGGCGCGGTGATTCATCAAGCAATCATTGCTGGATATCTTGACAAGGAAATTGAAAACTATGGGTTGCTGAAAGTGACAAAAGCTGGGCACTCGTTTTTGAAGAATCCAAAGTCGTTTAAGATTGTTGAAGACAAGGAATTCAACGAAGATGACGAAGATGTTACTATAAAATCGGGCGGAGTTTGCGCCGTCGACCCAGAATTGTACTCCATCCTTAAAGATCTTCGCAAAAAGATTGCCAAGAAGTTGGAGTTGCCGCCGTATGTAATCTTTCAAGACATCTCGTTGGAGGCTATGGCTACAACATATCCAATCACAATGGAAGAACTTCAAACTATACAAGGCGTTGGCGCTGGCAAGGCGAAACGCTATGGAGCGGACTTCTTGAAAGTTATAAAGGCCCATGTCGAGGAAAACGATATTGAACGTCCGGAAGATCTGCGGGTGAGGAGTGTTGCAAACAAAAGCAAGCTTAAAATATCAATCATTCAGGGTATTGACCGTAAGATTGCACTTGATGAGCTTGCGGAGTCTAAGGGGTTGGAATTCGATGAGTTGTTGGATGAAGTGGAGGCAATTGTATACTCTGGGACAAAAATAAACATCGATTATTTCCTGGACGAGGTGATGGATGAAGATCACTTGGACGACATTTTTGAATATTTCAAAGAAAGCGAGAGCGACGATTTGGAATTGGCGATAAATGAACTTGGCGGAGACTATACTGAAGAAGAAATCCGGTTGGTTCGCATTAAGTTTATTTCTGAAATGGGCAACTAAGTCTATGGAGGTTGTTTATGAAGATAATCATCTGATAGTGGTGAATAAAGCTGCAGGTGAAATCGTGCAAGGCGATAAAACTGGCGACAAACCACTGTCTGAGATGGTTAAAGATTATCTGCGCGAAAAATATAACAAGCCAGGCAATGTGTTTTGTGGCGTGATTCACCGGCTTGACCGCCCGGTGAGCGGGCTTGTCGTATTCGCCAAAACAAGCAAAGCGTTGGCGCGGATGAACGAGATTTTTCAGAATCGGAAAGTGAAAAAAACATATTGGGCAATCTCAAGAAATTTGCCGCCAAGAGCGGAAGATACGTTGGTTGACTATCTGACACCTCGGGAACGCAATAACAAAACGTATGTCAGCCGCACGCCTGCCGACGGGGCGCAGAAAGCTGTGCTTGACTACAAATTGTTGGCAAAAACTGATTATTACTGCCTGCTTGAAGTGAATCTTCACACGGGAAGGAAGCATCAGATACGCGCACAATTATCGGCTATGGGATGTCCGATCCGTGGAGATTTAAAATATGGTGACCGACGGAGCAATCCCGACGGTGGCATATCATTACAGTCGCATAGAATCGTATTCGAGCATCCTGTGTCAAAAAAAATAATCGATTTGGTTGCGCCAATACCAGACGACAACCTGTGGCGGGCGTTGGCTGCAAATCTATGATTGCTTTATGCGGATAGCCTCTGGGAATCAAACCCGGAAGGTTGCTTATTTATCCCAAATCTGGTCATTAGTACGGCTTTTTGATGTTGACTTCGTAACTGATTGACAATTAGTTTTTTGCTATTCACACGAGTTCGGGATAAGAGGTGTTTGAAAAAATGGCGAAAAAAAGGAAATCATTGATTTTTAGTAATTTAATGGTGTGAAAAGAAACAATTACAAATCATGATCACCAAGAGTAAAGTTACTGAAATTTTTGTATTGCCGATGATTTCTGCAAAGAATTTGATGCAGAGATGGCAAAAAAACGTTGTTCAATCAACGCCTGATGTCCCAAAACGCCGTCGCAAGCATATGATGTCGGACGCCGAGGTCATCACAGTTCTTCATCTGTTTCCACTTCGACTTCAACTCCTACCGCAACTTCAAGCATTATTACCAGGCCTGTGTGTGCGCTTTTCGGACGGCTTCGGAGTGAGGGGATACATGTGGTGACAGGGCTGCTCTAACATGAAGCAGCGACTGATGCCTCTTTATGACAAGATAATGCTGCGCAGAGGAGCATTATCGAGACCGTGAACGACATGCTTAAAAACGTGGCGCAGCTTGTGCACACACGGCACCGCAGCGTGCACAACTTTCTGATAAACCTGCTCGCGGCAATGGGGCGTACTGCTTCTTCCAGTCCAAGCCAGCAGTCAACTTCGACTACGAGGTGCCGAACTAAGACGGTCAGCTCACCATTTGGCAATAGCTCAAATCCCATTTTCTCAAAAGCGCATCAGGCGGCCACGTTCATGGTCGCCCGACACTATATCTGCTTCCGAATCACGCCTTTTCAGTCCACGCTTATCCCGAACTCGCGTTGTTAGGTCGACCCTTTCGCATTGGTATTTTTTCGAGGCGCTGAGAAGAGGTTGAAGGCGGCAAAGGCACTGAAGGAGAAAGGCGAGACGCCGGAAGAATTGTTGCGGTCAATCAAGGAAAACGAGGCGGCAGTGGCGGAAGCACAGAGGACGGTCGATGCTTGGAAAGCTATAGCAGGAGAACGGAAGCGCAGAGCTGAAGAGGCTGAGCGTGTTGTCCAAGAAAAGGCTGAAGAGGAAGCTCGTGTTGAAGCTGAAAGAAAGGCTGAGGCTGAACGCAAAGCGGAGGAGGAACAACGTGCCGCAGAGGAGAAGCGTATTGCCGAGGAAAAAGCCGAAGCTGAGAGAAAAGCGCAGGAAGAGCGCGAACGTGCTGAGGTGGAAGAACGTGACAGAATAGAGGCGGAACTCGACGCACAGAAAGCAGACGAGGAGGCGCGCCTTGAAGCGGAAAGAAAAGCAGAGGAGGAAGCGGTGGAGAAAGACGCGGAACTGAAAGAGGATAAGAAAAAACCGCAAATCAAGGATGTGGTCAAGACGATTTACGAGAAAGGCAAGGCTGTCGCTTCTAAATTGTTCGGAAGATCATTCTTTGATGTTGCCAAGACACCGGACTTTATGAAAAAACTTGGTCTGACTGGCGACCGCTTCACAATCAAGTATGGAGTGCTGTCGCGGCACGCAGGAAAAGACGCTTCTCATTTGCTGACAGAAAAGCAGTGGGAGGAATTGCCTGATGCGATTCAGAAGCCTTTCGCTATTACAAGGTTCGGAGAAAAGGAAAATGGTTATCGCTTGTATACAACGATGAAAAACGACAAGGGAGAGACCATAGTCGTTGGCGTTGATGTGAAGAACATAGGTCGGAATTTGGAGGTAAACTCTATATCTACAATATTCGGCAGACGAGGAGATGCAAAGATTACACAAAAAGAGGAAGTGTTGTATACGGACGAAAAAATAACTCCCGAGCAGCGGTCACTTCTGGGTCAGCCCAATTCTGACCAATATACCGACACTCGGGAGAGAAACGTTTCCGCTGACAAAGGTAGCGAAAAGCCGGAGAAGAAACAAGAAAAGCAGAGCGTTTTTGACAAGGCTAAGGAGATTGCCGACAAGGAGGAGAAGAAACGCAAGGCGGAGGCTGACAAGCCAAAGCAAAAACCGCTGACTGAGGCGGAGCGCAAGGACGCCGAGGAGGTTGCAGGTGCGTTGGGCTATCGTGTGGAATGGGTGGACACGATGGAGGAGAACGGGACGATATACGCGGACAAGAAAGTGATCCGTATCGCAAAGGATGCCGAGAACCCGTTGGTGCAGGTGCTGGGACACGATGTGGCGCACGGAGTGAGGCGGATGATCGGTGGCAAGTTCAGGGCTTTGCAGAAGGCGGCTATGGAGGTCGTCGGCGAGAAGGAATGGAATGAACGCATCGAGAAGAAGCGCGGTTTGAATGCTTATGCCGAGGGGAAACTTGCCGAGGAGGTGACGTGCGACATCGTTGGAGAGGCGTTGAACGACAAGGATGCGTTGAAGCGTCTTGCCGAATCGCTGAGAGGAGAGAAAGGCATTCTTGCCCGTTTGCGTGACGCAGTGGCGAGGATGGTCGAGTATTTCAAGAACAGAGGCGACAGGGAGGGTGTGCGCAGGATGAAGGCCGCCGACAGACTTCTCGCAGAGTTTGAGAGTGCATTGAAGGAGGGCGTTGCACCAGAGCAAGTCAAGCCTGAAGGTGTAGACCGCAGCGTAAGGGAGAGCCGAAGCGAGAAGACGGAGTTGACAGCGGAGGAGCGGGAACTGAGGGACAACCTTGTGGAGCGTATGCGCAAGGGTGGACTTGACGTGGTGACTGATTCGGAAGAGATGCAGAGAGTCATAGACACCGAGAACGAGCGGACAAGAAATAAACGCAGCAAGAAAAGCGAGGCGGCAAGGAAACGGGACGAGGCTCTTTACGCTGTGGATTGGTCTACGGCTTTCGTTTCGGGCAAAAGCCGAGAAGAGGCAGCGGAAATCCGGAGAGAACGCGGACGTAAATTCAAGGAGGAAACGAAAGAATTGTACGGAAGAGTTTTGTCGGGCAATTTCGATGATGTAACTTTGCGTCTGATAGATAAGTTTGTAGACAAATCAACACCGAACAATCCTTATGAACGACCAATTTCTAAACGACTTCCAGCGCGAGCATTACAGAAAATGCGAGGAGGAGAACGCACGGGTAGCATCGATGCACTTTTCTCACGAATATCTGAAAGCGCAGTCGGAAAGGATGGAAAGGCTCTGCCAAGAGCAGAGCGAGAAAGAGCGATTGAGGAGAAGAAAAAAGAACTCCTCAAAAAGTGGGCAATAGCCACAGGCAACTGGCATACAGACATAGCGGACTTCACCGACCAACGCGAGCCTATAGGCAGTGGCACAGACTCCGATGTGTATCTCGGCAAGGACGGCAAGAGCGCAATCAAAGTGTCGAAAGGGAAACCTTACGGCAAACGCTTCCGCCCCGATGTTGACAATGTAGCGTTGTTCAATACCGTGTTCCCAGGTAGTAGATACACCATTGAAGGCTACGGCGAGGTAGACGGCAAATTTGTAAGATTCCTCAAGCAACCGATAGTAGACTTCACCAGCAGCACACCGCTGACGGAAGGAGAACGTGTTGCCTATATGGAAAAACTTGGTTTCAAACCGATAAATAAGGAGAACACGGCATTCTTCAATGGGGAGATTATCGCTTCCGATTTGCAGAAGAGCAACATCGTAAAAGACAAGCAAGGCAATGTCAGAGTGATAGACGCTGATATGAAGCTCCACACGAAAGATGTTGGAGGCACTACTCGTACCCTGACGTGGAGGCGGACACACGGACAGACGGCATGCAGCGGTTTCTGCGGACAGCAGGCGGAGAGGTGTACGGCTTGGTGAAGGACGGACGCATATACCTT
>ULXM01007661.1_pt1 | contig 13645 bp, 8 predicted proteins | sample 1961271 | NCBI WGS metagenome assembly ULXM01 (sample SAMEA4835838, study PRJEB28245) | human gut metagenome | biome: gut microbiome; material: fecal sample | place: Denmark | collected 2008 | reverse complement strand
ACAGCCGCAGTGAAAACCACGTCTTTTAGGCGTGGTTTTTATTATAATATGAGATGACACGCTTATAAAAGTATGCTAATATATAGGCAATTCATAAACAGGGGGGGTATATTTATATGAAATACAAAATTACCGCATTATTAATTGAAATCATACAGCCATTACTTACGGTATCCTATCCCTGTTTATGTAGTGTTGGATGAAATTTCATATCGCTTAGCGTTAAAATCTTAATGAACACTTCAAGGATTGCCTTGAAGTTTTTTTGTGAAAATAAAAGAGGAGATCAACTCCTCTATACTTTCACAGGTTTATTCCTTATACATATTATTAAACTGATAACAGTTAATAGGCAGGAAATTATATGAAATCTCATAAAACTAAATAAACATATAAGAACCATAAGACTGCCGCAAATCATATAAGTCGTATTAACCTTTCTGAGTAATGCACTCATACCTATAGAAAAACATCCTAATACTCCTGTTAATAGTACTAAATTCAATCCAAACAGCTGACAGATACTTCTCCCTGGCAATAAATACATCGTCGCATAGGCAACAAGTGTCATTGAAAGAAATAATATAGAAAGCGACAAATTACTCATTAAAGGTTTCAATAAAGCACGATCAAAAATCTGTATATGATTTCTTACATCCATCTCTACAAGAACACTTAATATCGCATTACATAATACAACAAGTATTGTGATTGTAGTGAGTGTTCCTAAAGTTCCAACTAACTCTTTATCTATCAAATGACGATCATGAAGAAAAACAATCATGACAATCGCGCCAAGTAAACCCTGCATTAAACTTAATATTCCTTGTAGTATAGAAATAGAATTATGTGAATGCACACCACATATTGCCATTACAAAAGAACCGGCCATTCCAATAAGAAAACAAAAAGCACTTAACCCAAAAGGTGCATTAATCGTATTATATTCAAATAAATGAAACAAATTATACAACATTCCGACTATCTCATCCCCAATAGAAGGCTGTAAATGCACAACACCATGACTATATATCATATTCACTACTAAGAAGCTTATAGCCAATGCTTCATACTTCTTCTTCATAAGACTCACTCCCTTCCTATTATTATAGTTCTTTTATATTTTTATACAACTTTATCATAAATGTAAGCGGTTCTTATTGTCCATACATTTGTGATACATTCTCTAAATATCCTTTGTGCACAAACATGTTATAATAGTGGAAGAGGTGATGATATGAAGAAAGGTGTTATGATGCAGGGCTTTGAGTGGTATCTCCCCTCAAGTCCGCATTTGTGGAAAATACTCAGAGTCAATGCGTATAAACTTAAAAAAGCAGGTATTACCGCTATATGGCTTCCTCCTGCTTATAAAGGAGCAAATGGTGTCAATGATACAGGCTATGGTGTCTATGACCATTATGACTTAGGAGAATTCAATAGTAAAAACACAATCCGTACCAAATATGGCACGAAGAAAGAATACCTCTGGTGTATAAAGATGTTTCATCTATTCGGTATAGATGTCTATGCAGATATCGTACTTAATCATTTAATTGGTGCAGATGGGATGGAACAGGTCATTGCATATAAAGTAGATGCCTATCATAGACATAAAGTTTCTAAAAGAAAAAGAGTTATTCGTGCTTCTACTTACTTCTCATTTCCATCAAGACATAAATATTCAGACTTTATCTATAATGCCTCACACTTCACAAGTGTGGACTACGATGCCTCTAAACATCAAAAAGGTCTTTATTTATTCAAAGGGAAACATTTCAGTGAGAATGTAGATGATGAATATGATAACTATGATTACTTGATGGGAGCAGATTTAGACTACAACAATCCTGAAGTTGTCAAAGAAGCCATCAACTGGGGACTCTGGTATAAAGATATCACACATCTCGATGGCTTTCGATGTGATGCCATTAAACATATAGACTCTTCTTTCTATGAACATTGGATCATTACAATGCGCCAACATTCTAAAAAAGAACTCTTTTCTGTAGGTGAATACTGGGGAGACATAGACCATTTATGCCATTATCTCAAATCCACACACTTCTGTATGAGTCTATTTGATGTTCCTTTACATTATCATTTCTATGATGCGAGTCATTCTAATGGTTATTATGACATGCGAGAACTCTTCAATAATACGTTAGTACAAAGATATGACAAATATGCTGTCACATTTGTGGATAACCATGATACCCAGCCAGGACAGTCTCTCACTTCTTTTATTGAAGATTGGTTCAAACCACAGGCCTATGCCTGCATATTACTAAGACAAGAAGGTTATCCATGTATCTTCTATGGAGATTATTATGGTATACCTCATGATCATATTTCATCTAAGAAAGAATTATTGGATAAGATGATGAAACTAAGAAGAAAATATGTAGAAGGAATTAGACATGACTATATAGATGATCCTGATGTTATTGGATGGACTTATGAAACAGGACTTGCAGTGATATTAACTAATAGTAAAGGTGGCACAAAACGTATGTTTGTAGGTAAACAATATGAGCGTATGACAGATGGTAAACATACAATTGATATTATAGATGGTTACGGAGAGTTCATATGTGATGCGGCTTCTTTGAACCTTTATGTCGTATGTAAGTGACTTTATGTATTAATATACGATTTATATATATATATATGACTATAAATGAATTATTTTTACAAATTTTGAAAATACCTAAATTTTAAATGTAAACGGTAGTAAAGTAAGTTAGAATAATTGAAAAGAAGGTGTGGAGAAATTATTCAATAGGGAGGAGACACTTGGTGGAATTTACTTACAGTCAGGTGGAAAGTCTTAATGAGACAGAAACATATGTTTACAATTATGTTGTGAAAAACACAAAGAAGGTATTAAGTGAAAGTATTCGTGAATTAGCTAATGATACACATGTATCTACAGCGACAGTGATGCGTTTTTGTAAGAAGATGGGATGTGAAGGTTTTACTGAATTAAAGTATAGATTGAAAGAAAATGTAGAGGTGCAGAAAACCAAAGAAGATGATGTGAATGATCAATTTGATGATTTTATAGAAAAAGTAAAATCATCTGATTATTTGGATAGTATTCATAGGGCTGCTGAGATTATTAAACGGTCTGATTTAATTCTTACGCTAGGTATTGGTACTACTGGTGATTTTGCAAAATATACATCACGTTTATTAAGTGGTATGGGCTATTGTTGTTATGGGGTGGATGGAGCTGCTTATCCTGCGCAGAGAGTTGCTGAAGGATATCAGGTAGCTATCATTGTATTTTATGAAAGGCTACAAAAAAATCTTCTTTTTGAAGAAATCTATCGTTATAAGAATAAGAATTATATGATTATTATGCTTTCAAATAATAACATGGGAAGTATGGAACATTTGTGTGATGAAGTGATTCATGTTTCTGATGGTAGCGTTATGCTTGGAAAAATACATTCTGGAATTCCTATGCTTTATGCGATAGAAAAGCTAGCTTATGAACTGACAAAGTAATATTGTTACAAAAAATGTAACATGTAACCGTTTCCTTGAAAACGGTTATTTTTTTTATTCTGTTGTGATATCGTATGTATATAGTATATTAATTTACAAGTTAAAAGGTACTGTTATGAAAAAGCATTGCGTTTTTATAAGTCTAATAGTTGTTTGTATTGTGATGTTCATCATTACGACTTGGTGTCCAATCTACGTAGTAGAGGGTGAGTCCATGGATCCGACATTAGTAAATAATGATGTTGTATGTATTAAGAAAACAAAGTCTTTCAAGCAGGGAGACTTAATTGCGTTTCAGTATAATAATAAGTTGCTGGTGAGAAGAGTGATTGGTTTGAGTGGGGATAAAATCAACATTGATTCAAACGGCTATGTATTTGTGAATGAGAAAAAGTTAGATGAAAGCTATATACAGAACAGAAAAGATAATCCACTACGTGACGAAGTATTTCCTTATACAGTTCCAGAAGGACAGATATTTGTATTAGGGGATAATAGACATCATGCAATAGATTCAAGAATGCGTGATTTAGGTTGTATTGATAATGATAAGATTATTGGTCAAGTCGTTATGAAGATTTATCCTATCACCCGCTTTTCTGTTTATTAAGGGAAAGGGGATATTTAGATGACAGAATATAATATTTTAAACAAACCAGGCAGAAAGAAAATGATGTTATTTTTTGGCTTGGTTTTTTTAACAGCCATTGCATTCTTCTATATTAATAGTGCAAGAATGGATGATTTTACATCATTGATTACTGATGCAACTGTACAATATCAAAATAATGGTGTGATGAAGGATTATACAGCTGATGTCCATCTTGAAGACAATACACCTCTTTCTTTCCTTATTAAAGCAACTATTCCTCAAGGAACACTTGCTTCAATAGAAAATGTAGAAAGTGAAGAAGAAACAACTCAGGAAACAGTTGTAAAGAATCAGACATTAACTTATAACTTACCAGAACAATTAAAGGTAGATGATACACAAACAAATAAGCTATATCTAGAAAATGATTTAGTACATTCTATTGGTACTTATGAGATTAGAAATAATTTATTGACTCTATATTTCGATGAAGATCATGTCAATACGAATGCAGAAAGTGAATTAAAGCTTGCATTGGTATTAGAAACAGATTCTTCTCATGTTATTTATGATGTTAATGGTTCTTCTCTTATTTCATTCAATACTAAGAATATTGAATTAAATAAGTATATAGAACAGCCTGTTGAAACAACAGTTACTAATCAGGTGGATGAACAGGTAGTGGAAGAGGTTGTCACTACAAGTAATTATACAAATAATGCTGTTGCAGCAGATGCTCAAGACAGTGAAGAAGAACAGACTGGTATTATTCAAACATCAGATAATTCAGTAAACTTTGGTAATTACTTGACTGATGCAACTGTTATGAAAAATGTGAATGGTCAATGGGTAAAAGTTGAAAACAATACCTTTACTGATGGTGATCAGGTGAAGGTTAGCTTAAGTTATCAATTGCCTCCAAACATGGTAGATAAGAATAATAAAGTGATTTATTATCAGCTTCCAGATGGTGTTCGTCCTATTGAAGAACAGACTGGTAATGTAAAACAGCATGGTAAAGTTGTAGGTCACTATGTTATTGGTATGGATGGTCAGATAGCGATTGAGTTTAATGATGAATTTGCGGATGGTGAAGCATTTACTGGCGATATTCAATTTGAAGGTACTATTTCTAAAACTAGTGATGCAGATCAGGATAAAATTAATTTTGGCAATGATACAGAGAAAATCACAGTTAATAAGAAGAAAGATAATTATGATTTAGAATTAAAGAAAAAGGCTACTTTAAGTGAAGATAAATCAAAAATCAATTATCAAATTGTAGCTTCTACAAAAAATGGAACAGGTGAATCATTAAAGATCACAGATAGCTTTGTATCTAATACAAATGCGACTGGTAAATATGATGAAAGCAGTATGAAGCTTTATAAAGTTTCAGCAGAGGGTACAAAGACTGAAGTAACTGATAAGACTCCAACTATAAAAACAACTGATGGTCAGCAGACTTTTACATATGATAACTTAGATAAACTAGAAAAAGGTGAACAGTATATTGTCGAATATAGTGCAAATGTAGAAGAAAGCAAAACAGAAACAGATGGATCAGCTAAAGTTCAGAATAATGCCTATGCATCTAATAAATATGTCGATAGATGGTCTGGTACTACAACCGAGATTTCTAAGACTATGATTTCTAAGGAAGGATGGTATGATCAGTCCACTGGATTAATCAGATGGCAGATTAAAGTCAATGAAGGTAAACAGGATATTGGCGATTATACCTTAAAGGATACACTTCCAGAGGGTATTGATTTTTCAGGAAATATCGTGATTACTGATAGTTCAGGTAAAACAGTAACAACAATTAATCCAACAGATAAGAATATCAATTATACATTCCCTGCTGGTTCAAAAGACAGTTATACAGTCACTTACTATACAACTGCGCCAAAAGAAAATGTAGATGTTTCTAATACATCTACAGTTGGTAAAGGTGATAAGGAATATACAAGTACAGGTGTTGTAGGTGTTAAACATCGTACATGGTCTGTGAACAAATCATGGAAAAATGAAACTGTATCAACAGAGGGTCAAAGAAAGTATGTTTGGTATGCTTCTGTAGATATTCCTGAAGGTGATTTAACTGAGTTTACTTATGTTGATACAATTAAAGATGCAGTAGATGAAAAAGGTGACACGCAGAAAGATACGCATTATGCGATTGCATCAGAATTAGATGATGAATTAAAAATGAATGTTCATTTGAATTCTAATGAAGGCAATTTAGATAATTCTGTAGACTTTGAAATTATTTATAAGGATGCAAATGGAAATGTTGTACAAGCGACTGATAGTACAACACATGTTAAATCATTTGAAATAAAGGTTAAACCTAAGGAAGGTCAGACAATTACTAATGCACAGCGTTTGTCTATCGATTCTTATTCTACTATTGTAAATACTTCTAAGCAGACAGATGGAGAATCATGGAAGTTCAGCAATACAGGAAAAAAAGATGATTTAGAAAATGATTCAACTCATTCTTATTCAAAACCTGAACCTGTAGTAAAGCAGGGTGGTGTTAATTCAGAATATGGTATTACATATAAGAATGGAACTGTTTCAACTGATTTAGAGGAAACAAATGGTATTCTTTATTATAGAGTTCTAATTAATACAAAGCTGACTGATAATGATGAAATCAAATTAACAGATACTATGCCAGAAGGTGCTCAATATGTAAATGGAAGTCTACAAGCAGCATTCTATGGCAATGATTATTTTTCTTATCCTATGATTGATAGTTATAATCAATCTTTGAAGGATCAAGACCCTTCTGGTTGGGATGATGTTAATCATAAATATGTTTATGACCTTACTGGAAATAAGAAGCCGAAAGTAGCTGTTAAAGATGGTAAGATGCACATCACTATTCCTAAAGGATATAATTATAACTTGAACAATGGCAGTAGTTCTGGACATACAATTCAGCTAACTTATCAAATGAAAATAAGTGATGATACTTCTTGGAATAATCCAACTCAATCAAAGAAAACTTATGAAAATAAGGTGACATGGGGAAATGATTCTGATAGTCAGAAGATGGAAATTACAAGAGAATTAAATGAAGTTCAGAAAAAAGGTGCTCAGATTTATGAGGATGGACAGCCTACTGGTAAAGTTCAATACAATGTAGTTATTAATCCAACTAGTAAAGATATAGATAGTAAATCAGATACATTGACATTAAAGGATAGACTTACTTTACCATCAGGAGCAAGTGCAACTTTAAGTCTGGATGAGACTAAGCTTTATTACTTGGATTTAAGCAAGAAAGATAATAATTATCATGGTGCTGAAGTAAGTTCTGATTTATATAGAATAGCTTATGATGATCTTAATAACGAAATTAGTGTTATTGTGCCAGATGAGTTTGCATGTGTCCTTGAATATACATATATAGTAGATTCTGGCAGTATTGCATATAACTATGATATCAGCAATAGTGCAACGCTTAATGGTCAGTTCTCTGATTCAGTTAATACAAATATTAAAAATTTAAGTTCTTCTGCGACTGCAGAAAAAGGTAAGATGAAAATCTATAAAGTAGATGACAAAGATTATACTAAACGTTTAACAGGTGCAGAATTTAAATTAGAGAAATTTGATGCTTCTAACAATCAATGGGTAGATATAACATCTACTGTTGCATATAATGGTGAGTCAATTAAAACTAATGATAAGGGTGAGATAATATTCACTGGTGATTCAAATAATAAATTGTTAATTGGTGAAACTATCTATAAATTGACTGAAACAAAAGCACCAGACGGTTATGATTTATCAAATGAGCCTTATTACTTTGTATTAGTTAAAAAAGATCAACATGAGACAATAGCTACTACAAAAACAAAAATGGCCTCTACCTTCCAAAGCGCAAATGCAGATATCAATAAAACACATTTCTTCAATAACAATGAAGAAGTAAATATGTATATCACAAACCACACAAGTAACGTGAATGTACATAAGGTCTGGGTAGATTCTAATAGCAAACCTACTACAAATGGTTCTAATGACATTAAGGTGCAGTTATATAAGACTATTAAGAAGAAGGAAACATGTACTGTAAATCTTTATATGAATGGTTCAAATCAAGAGACTGTTACGAAAACAATTACAGTCTCTAAGAATAAACCGTTTACACTAAAATTTGTACATTTTGGTTCGAAACTAGATCTGACATCAGATAAAATTACTGTTACTAAAGATGGACAAAATTATGGAGTGGCGGATATTGCTTATGATAATGCTAATGATAATATTCTTACAGTAACTACTCAAAATGTTACGAATGATTGTGATATTCATATTACAGATACAACACATAAGTTTTGGTTTAGTGAAAATTTTGAATTAACATATGATGAACCAGATGTTTCAACTACCGAGACTAAAGTTGGAGAAGAAGTTACTTTAAATGCTGGAAACAGTTGGTCATATACATGGTCTGGCGATGATCTTAAAGCAAATGTTACAGATGGTGAAGACTATTATTACACTGTAGAAGAAGTTGGTGTACCTTCAGGATACCAGGTTTCTTATACAAACAATGATGGTATTAAAGAAGGAGATATTACAGTTACTAACAAGAAGTTAGATAACTATGATCTTCCAGATACTGGAGGATTCGGTACTTTTGGTTATTACGCAATTGGGGCCCTATTTATTACAGCGACTCTATTTGCTTATATAGCAAATATTAAAAAGAAGGGGGCTTATAACTAGTAATAACAAACATTAATATGTGTATTTCAACGAGGGAAAGAGTTTTGTTAAAAAATGGATATCATATAGACAAGGAGGAAAAACGATATGAAACTATTTAAAAAACTCGCAAGTTTCATACTTGCATTCGCAATGGTCATGGCAATTGCTATGCCATCAGTAGTAATGGCGGCTGATGATGGTTCTATTACTATTACAGGTGCTAATGCTGGTCATACTTTTGAAGCTTATCAGATTTTCACTGGTAAAGTATCAGGCAATACACTTTCAAATATTGAATGGGGTAGTGGTGTTAGTGATAAAGGTAAAACAAAATTAGGAGATGCAAAGGAAAAAGCAAAAGGATTAAATGATTCTAATTCTAAAGACTTCGCTTATGCAATATCTGAATATTTAACAACTCCAGCATCTAGTGCAAATACTCAAGATGCTTCTGGAAATTATGTAATTTCTGGATTAAAACCTGGCTATTATTTAGTAAAGGATAAAGGTCCAATTACAGGACAGGATTCTTACACTAAGTTTATTTTACAGGTTGTAGGTAATAAAACTGTAGCAGTGAAAAAACAAGTTCCTGAATCCTTCAAAAAGGTAATGGATAAAAATGATACTACAGGTACAACAACAGACTGGCAGGATTCTGCTGACTGGGATATTGGTGACAAAGTTCCATTCCAGTTAACAGGTACTGTTGCAAGTGATTATAAAGAATATAAAGCTGCTTATCAGTTAGTATTCCATGATACTTTATCTGCAGGTTTAACATTTGATGAAAATTCAGTTAAAGTATATACAAATGATAGTACTGATCCTATTTCTGCAGATCAGTATACGGTAACTTATCCTGCAACTGATGGACATACATTTGATGTAACTATTAAAAATGTTAAGGCTTTAGATGGTACAGTTAAAAAGATTAGAGTTGAATATGAAGCAACTTTAAATGAACATGCTGCTATTGGTTCTAAAGGTAACCCAAATGAAATGTTCATGGAGTTCTCTAATAACCCAAATAGTACTCAGGGTGGAGAAAAAGGTGAAACACCTAAAGACAAAGTAATTGTATTTACTTATAAGGCAATTGTTAATAAAAAGGATTCTAGCGACAATCCATTAACTGGTGCTGGATTCACTTTATATAAGAGAGTTAATGGAAACTATGAACCAGTTACAAAAGTTTTAGGAACAGAAAATGGAGGAACAACTTTCACATTTACTGGTTTAGATGATGGTGAGTATAAATTAGAAGAAACAACAACTCCAGAAGGCTATAACACTATGGCTCCAATTGAATTCAAGATTGAAGCAACTCATGATGAAACAAGTGCTGATCCACAATTAAATACTTTAACTGGAAACAAATTGAGTGGTGAAGTATTATTTACACCAAAAACTACTGAAGGAACATTAGAAACTGATGTAAAGAACTACAAAGGTTCTGAACTTCCTGAAACAGGTGGTATGGGTACTACAGTATTATATGCTGCAGGTACACTTATGATTCTTGCAGCTGCTGCATTCTTAGTAATGAAGAAAAAGGCAGAAAGTAAGTAATATAAAACAATAAGGAGTGTCCTATAATGACAAAGAAGTTAACCAATGCATTTATAACTTTAATATTCATTATGGGGCTTTCCTTGCTTATTTATCCTAGTTTCAGTAACTATTGGAATCAAAGACATCAAACAAGAGCTATTGCTGGATATGAAGAAAAGGTAGAAAACCTGACTGATAAACAATATCAAAAGCTCTGGAATGATGCCACTCTATACAATACAAACCTGAAACAAACACTTTCTTCTTTGAATGATCAGGAGAAGAAAGTATATGATTCGATTCTTGATGTCACTGGTACGGGTATGATGGGTTATGTGGAAATCCCTAAAATCAATGTCTCTCTTCCTATATATCATGGAACAGATGCTGAAATCTTACAGATTGCGATAGGACATATCCCAGGTACTTCATTACCAGTAGGTGGAGAGAGTACACATTGTGTTATATCTGGACATAGAGGTTTACCAAGTGCACAGCTTTTTACTGATATCGATCAGTTAAAGAAGGGCGATACCTTCATGCTTCAGGTATTAGATCAAACTCTTTATTATGAAGTTGATCAAATTAAAACCGTCCTTCCTACAGAAACAGATGATCTAAAGATTGTAGAAGGACAGGACTACTGCACTCTTATGACATGCACGCCCTATGGTGTGAATACTCATAGACTGCTTGTAAGAGGACATCGTATCAATAAGACAAATCTAAGAATAAGAAGAGATTTAGTCAAAGCGGATCCAGTACTCATTGATGTATTCTGGGTAGTACTTGCAATTATTATTGCGTTTATCTGGTATTTAACATCAATCAAGAAAAAATATAAAGAAAGGTGATGACAGCAATTATATGGGGAAAAGATTAAAAAAATACATATTATGTTTTACAGTTCTACTGTCAGTCGCTGTGTTTAATTCATTCCAGGTAGCTGCTGTCAATGTTAATAAGAAATGCTCTTTGACACTCAATGAATGTATTTCAGGGTTAAATGTTCATTTGTATCGTGTCGCAAGTGTTTCGGATGATGGTAGTTATCATTACACCGATGCTTTCAAGGAAGCAGAAACAAATACAAATATTCAATTGGATCAGCTAAAAACAAGTGAAGACCTTAAAAATGCGGCTATCACATTAAAGGGATATGCGGCAAGTCAAAAAGCTCTCACTAAACAGGCAACTTCTTCTAAAGTTGCATATACAGGTCTTAAAACAGGACTCTATCTTATTATGACAGATAACTTAGAATTAAATGGAACAACTTATACCTATTTACCTTACTTGATTTCTTTACCACAGGGGACAAGTTATGATGTATCCATTGACTTTACAAAATATTCAAAGAATCCCTCTCATGAATATAAGATAGTGAAGCATTGGATTGATAATGGATCTAAACATCCAGACAAAATCTATGTAGAACTCTATAACGGTTCTACTTATATCAAGACAATCGTACTAGATGCTGCACATAATTATGCTTATTCATGGAAAAGTGAACAAGCTATGAATTACAGCATTAAAGAAAAGAGTGTCAAAGGTTATAAAGGTATTGTTTCTTCAGTATGTAATGATTCTAAGACTGAATATATTATCACTAATACAAGTACAGATACACCTAAGAAAAATTCTCATGTTAAAACCGGGGATACAACAAGAATCAATCATTGGGTGACATTATTAACTGTATCAGGATTATTCCTGATTGTATTAGGTAGACTATTTAGACATGAAAAAGATTAGTCATTTATTCATGACACTAGGGTGCTTATGTATCCTAGTGTCTTGTTGCTTGTTTGGTTATGAGAAGTATCATCAAAATAAAGAAATAAAGGAATTACAGAAACTTTATAACCAGACTATACAACTGATCCCCGATACCTATATTCCTTCTGATAGTGGCTATTTAGATGTACAAGGACATGATATACAGGCAGTCCTCCAAGCTGGTGACATCAAGTGGGTCATAGGTAAAGAAGATAATCTACCACACTATAAAAATAAGAATATAGTCATACCAGACTTGTATTTAAAACAAATGCAGTCTCTCAAGAATAAAGATATACTTACAATTCAATCTATTTCAGGCTATAAGACTCAATATGAATTAGAAGTCATTGGTGAAGTCGATACACTTTCAAGTGATACGCTGTATATGTATTGTAAGAGTGGATCACAATATTACTGCATTAACTTAATTGTGGCGTAAATTTTAGATAAAATAGAAAATATTAATAAATGTATAAGAAAAATAGAAAAAGTAGTTGACAATGTATTGATTATTCAGTATGATGAGTTCACAAATTAAGAATTACTAAGTATAAATACAGTGAAAAGAAATAGTAGATATCCAAAAGAAGCATAGAGAGTCCTTGGGTGGTGTAAAAGGATGTTTGGAGGATATTGAATTCGTCTTGGAGTAGAGCGTTGAATGAAGTAGGCGTTTCCGGTCACAACCGTTATATTGTCAGAGTATGATAGTACTCGTTGAGATATATCTAGTGATAGATATATAAAATAAGGTGGTAACACGAAGATACACTCTCGTCCTTATAGGATGAGAGTCTTTTATTTATACAGGTAGATGATCAAAGGAGAAAAAGATTATGATTATTGTATTCAAACCAAAAACAAGTGAAGAAGATGTAAAGAAGATTCAGGAAAAGGTAGAAGCGAAGGGATTAGAAACACATTTAGTAGTCGGTCATGATGTCACTATCTGTGGTGTAATCGGTGATACGACTAAAGTAGATCCTAGAGATATTGAAGTTTCACCTTCTGTAGAAAAAGTAATGAGAGTTGAACAGCCTTATAAATTAGCTAATCGTGCATTCCATCCAGAAGATACTATTGTGGATGTAGATGGTGTAAAAGTAGGTGGAGGCCATATGGCTCTTATTGCTGGTCCTTGTTCTGTAGAATCAGAAGAACAGGTTATTGCGATTGCGAAGGAAGTAAAAGCAGCTGGTGCTAATATGCTTAGAGGGGGTGCATTCAAGCCTAGAACATCTCCATATGCATTCCAGGGATTAGGTTCTACGGGTTTAGATTACTTAGTAGCCGCAAAGAAAGAAACAGGTTTACCAATCGTATCAGAACTTATGAGTGCTGATGATATTGATGAATTCAATGAAAAGGTAGACCTCGTTCAGATTGGTGCAAGAAACATGCAGAACTTCACTTTACTTAAGGAAGTAGGTGCAAGAGTCAAGAAGCCTATCCTATTAAAGAGAGGATTAA
>ULXM01074963.1_pt1 | contig 13670 bp, 12 predicted proteins | sample 1961271 | NCBI WGS metagenome assembly ULXM01 (sample SAMEA4835838, study PRJEB28245) | human gut metagenome | biome: gut microbiome; material: fecal sample | place: Denmark | collected 2008 | reverse complement strand
GACGGCTGGGATGATCCCAGACTTGTTTCCATTGCGGCCCTTCGGAGAAGGGGCTTTACGCCGGAATCCATTAAGATGTTTGTAGAGCTTTGCGGTGTTTCCAAGAGCAATGCTTCTGCTGACTATGCAATGCTGGAGTATTGCATCAGAGAGGATCTGAAGCTGAAGCGCCCCCGTATGATGGCGGTATTAGATCCGGTGAAGCTGATCATAGACAACTATCCCGAGGATCAGACGGAAATGCTGGAGGTTGCCAATAACCTGGAAAATCCGGAAATGGGCACCAGACAGGTTCCTTTCGGCAGAGAACTTTACATTGACAGAGAGGACTTCATGGAGGTTCCGCCTAAGAAATATTTCAGACTGTTCCCGGGCAACGAGGTGCGTCTGATGAATGCCTACTTTGTAACCTGTACCGGCTGTGTGAAGGATGAAAACGGAAAGGTCGTAGAGGTACACTGCACCTATGACCCTGAAACAAAGTGCGGAACCGGCTTTACAGGAAGAAAGGTCAAGGGAACCATTCACTGGGTACCTGCGAAGGAAGCTATCCGGGCAGAGGTCAGATTATATGAAAATATCATTGATGAAGAGAAGGGAGTATATAATGAAGAGGACGGCAGTTTGAATCTGAATCCCAATTCTCTGACTGTACTGAAGGATTGCTTTTTAGAGCCTGCACTGAAGGACGCAAGGCCCTATGACAGCTTTCAGTTTGTGCGTCAGGGATATTTTTGTGTAGATGCCAGGGATTCAAAGGAAGATGCCCCGGTATTTAACAGGATTGTATCATTGAAGAGTTCTTATGTACTGCCTAAGGCATAAGAAAAATTACACATATGCTGCAGTGCAGCAGAATGAGAGGATAAAATGGCTGGATTATTAGATGGACTTGAAAAGATTGGACTTGGAAATTTAGAGGGCATGGATCTGTATACTGACAAGGAAAAGGCAGAAGCAGAAAAGAAGAAGACGCCGGCGCCGGAAATAAAGGAAACAGACTTTATCTTTGATAAAACCTATGAATGCCCTGTGTGCTATGAAAAGATCAAGGCAAAAACCATAAAGGCTTCAAAGGCAAGAATGGTGCGGACAGATCAGGATCTGAGACCCATTTATGAACATATTGAACCTCTGAAATATGATGTGGTGCTGTGCCCTCACTGTGGTTATGCAGCCCTTGCGAGATATTTTGGCGGACTGACAGCGTCCCAGATTAAGGCGGTGAAGGAAAATATATCCAAAAGCTATCATTCCATCACCCAGGATAAAGAAACCTATACCTATGAGGATGCGCTTTACCGCTATAAGCTTTGCCTTGTGAATTCCATTGTCAAGAAGGGAAAGGCCAGCGAAAAAGCCTATATCTGTCTGAAGGCCGGATGGCTTTTAAGAAGTTATCAGGACTGTATTACCCAGTCGGGGCAGCAGACAGAAAAGCTTCCGGAACTGAAAAAGCAGGAACAGGAATTTTTGAAAAATGCACTTGACGGCTTTATCAGCGCAAGACAGACAGAGGACTTCCCCATGTGCGGTATGGATGAAACCACTGTGGAATATCTGATCTCTGTTCTCGCCATCGAGTTTGAGAAGTATGATATTGCTTCCAAGCTCATTGCCGGTATCCTGGCATCTACAACGGCAAGCAGCCGTATGAAGGATAAAGCAAGAGATGTAAAGGATCTGCTGGTGGCAAAGCGGAAAGAGCAGAGCGTCGAAAAGGATAGCTGATTCCACAGGTTCTGACGGAAAATTTTTAAATTAATGAATAACCCCCAAAAGCAGTAAGCTTTTGGGGGTCTTTTACATTACAATTATGGCAATATCCATAAGGGCGGTAGTGCTCATCTGCCTGTGCACTTATGTCTCGTCATCAAAAAATTCTTCTACCTCTGCCTGTGGAGCAGCTGCGCTGGGATCAGCAGTTTCTTCCTGGGCGCTGTCTGCGGCGGCCTCATTGACAGGAGCAAATGCTTTTTCGGCTTCTTCCGTGGAGGAAGTCTCTTCGGATGCATCGGTCTGGGTTTCTGAAGGGGATGCATTTTCTTCCGGTTCGGAAGCTTTGGCAGCATCTTTATTGATCGCAGTCAGATCGGTAAAATTGCTGTCAGGAGAAGCAGTACCCTCTGCAACAGATTTTACAGTTTCCCTTACCTGCGCAACAGAACCTGAGATCACTTCCTTTGCCTTGTGGAAAGCTTCTGTGGCAAAAGCTTCAGCTTTATCAAGATTTAAGGAAACGTAGGAACGCTCCTTGCTGTTATTCAGATCCTCATCCAGATCCTCGCTGAAATCATCAAAATCATCATCATCATTTTCGTGGGTATCAGCAGAAACCATTTCATCTTTTTTTTGGAGATACTGGTACGCTCCGTAAATAGCGGCACCTGTAATTGCAGAAAAAAGTAAAAATTTTCCAAACTTCTTGGACATAACGTAGCTCCTTTCGGTGGATTTTCAGATAGTAATATCTTAATACTATTTTGGGAAAATGAAAAGAGAATATGTATAAATAATCTATGAAATTTCATTGAAGTAGCCTGAAAAATATGATATATTTAATTTCGACTTGCAAAGTCAATATTGGGGGACGGTAAAACGGAATGAATGAGAAATTCTTTGACCTGAAAAAGGAAAAGCAGGATCGGATGATCAATGCGGCACTGAAGATTTTTGGACTGAACGGCTACGAGCATGCAAGCACAGATGAAATCGTCAGGGAGGCCGGCATCAGCAAGGGCCTTTTGTTTCACTATTTTATCAGTAAACTGGGACTGTATACCTTTGTTTATGACTATAGTGTCAGATATATGCTTTTAGAGCTTGGAACCGGAGTGGCTGCGGAAGAAACAGACCTTTTTTCCCTTTTGGGACAGGTATTGCAGTCTCAGGTTCAGGTGATGAAAACCTATCCGTATATGCAGCTCTTTTTGCAGAGAAGCAGATCGGAGGACGTGGGAGAAGCGCTTCTTGCCACAGAGGAAAAGCGTATGATCCTGCCGGAAAAATATGGGGAGATCATGGAAAAGGCCGATCAAAGCAGCTTAAAAGCAGGAGTGGACAAGGACAAGCTTTTGCAGATGTTTGAATACACGGCAAATGGATTGATGCAGGAACGCTTCTGTGACGGCTCCTTTCAGCCGGAGTTATATCATGCAGAACTAAAGGAGTATCTGAAGCTGCTTAAGGGTATTTCATACAGGGAATAACTGAAAATGGATAAGAACGTAAAATGATAGAAAACAAGTGATAAAAGGCCGTGCAGAGGCAGATCATAAGTAATAAAATGTTCACAGAAATGGAGAGCGATCATGAAGGAAACACTTTATACCATTCCCTTAAACGATGCAGTGGCAGCAGATGACGAATGCCCCTTTTGTTTTATTGAAAGGGAGGTGGAGCAAAATCTGCTTGATTTTGTTTTAGGCAGCGGTTCTTCTTACATGGAAAGTGACGTGCGTGCCGCAACAGATGCAGCCGGATTTTGCAGAGAACATTTCCACAAAATGTTTGAATATGGAAATACCCTGGGAAACGGATGGATCTTAAAGACCCATTACATGAAGATGAACAGGGAAATGCAGGAGCAGTTTCAAAAATATGCGCCGGGCAAAACACCTCTTATGGGGAAATTCAGGAAAACTGCGGAAGGAACCAATTCCGTCAGCAGCTGGGTGAAGGAAAAAGAAAGATCCTGCTATATCTGCAACCGCTTTGCCGACACTTATGACAGATATATGGACACTTTCTTTTATATGTATAAAAAGGATGAGGAGTTTCAAAAGAAGATCCTTGGCGGAAAAGGCTTTTGTCTGCATCATTTCGGAGATCTGTGTGAATATGGGGAGATGCGGTTAAGTGAAAAGGAAAAGAAAGAATTCTATCCGGCCATGTTTGAACTGATGGAAAGAAATATACAGCGCCTCCAGGAGGATGTGACCTGGTTGGTCGATAAATTTGACTACCGGAACAAGGATGCGGACTGGAAGAATTCCAAGGACGCCGTCCAGCGGGGCATGCAGAAGCTGAAGGGCGGATACCCTGCGGATCCACCCTATAAGATGAATAAATAAAGAAAATAAAACAGGCCAAGGAGCCAGCTGGTAAAAATACCGTAAAGGATCACAGGGCCGGCAATAGTAAAGATCTTGCAGCCGATTCCAAAGACCTGTCCCTCTTTTTTGAATTCCACAGCAGGGGCGGCTACGGAATTGGCAAAACCAGTAATAGGTACAAGAGCGCCGGCTCCGCCGAACTTTACAATGGACGGATACAGATTAAAACCGGTCAGCAAAACGCTTAACAGAACCAAAATCAGGGAGCAGAAGCTGCCCGCCATATCCTGATCCATAGAAAGATTGTTTTTGGCAAAATTTAAAAGAAACTGTCCCAGGGTGCAGATCAGCCCTCCGGTCAGGAACGCTTTTGCCATTTGTAAAAGCAGGTTGTGGGTAGGGGTTATCTTTTTCACATATTCTTCGTAATCCTTTTCCATTTGAGCCTGTTTTTCTTTTTGCACTTCTGTCATCATAATCTCCATTCTGCAGATGCTTTTTTTGTAATGCTTAAAATCTTCTTTTCTAGTTTTTGCAAAGAAAGCAGATTTATTCCAAACTATTATTTTTTTATAAAGGTAGGCACGTCTCTTCTTGTAGATTGTCTGCAGGAATGATACAATGAAATCCGATAAAAGCATGAGGAGATGGGGCAGTGGTGGTTAATTTTTCCAGTATGGAATTTCTATTTCGATTTTTACCCGTTTTTTTGATCCTGTACTTTATTGTTCCCAGAAAATACAGAGAATTGACTTTGTTAGTCGGGAGCTTTGTTTTTTATGCCTTGGGGGATCTGAAATTCCTTCCGGTACTGGCGCTGCTGATCCTGTTAAATTATGCTCTTGCAAGCGCATCCTGGAAGCAGCAGGAGGGCTACAGCATTCAGGAATGGCAGCAGCAGAAACGAAAACGTTATTTGACCATGGCAGTTTTTCTGGATGCGGGCGCACTTCTTCTTTTTAAGTGTCTGGGAGTATTTGTATCGGAAACACTGCTTCCTTTGGGGATCAGTTTTTACATTTTTAAAATGATCTCCTTTCAGGCAGACATATATAAAAAAGAAATTTTCAGCAAGCCGAAGCTCAAATATGTAGCGCTTTATTTCAGCCTGTTTCCGCAGGTGATCTCCGGCCCGATCATGCGCTATGGAGAAGGGGAGTTTGAACTGGACAGAACCTGCGGACCGGAAGAACTGGAAAAAGGACTGTTTTATTTTGTTTCCGGTCTTGGAATGAAAGTGCTTCTGGCAGACCGTCTGGCAATTCTCTGGAACGACCTGCAGATGATCGGCTTTCAAAGCATTTCCACTCCTCTTGCATGGCTGGGAGCCCTGGGGTACTCCCTGCAGCTTTATTTTGATTTCTGGGGCTATTCCCTGATGGCCTCCGGGTTGATGGTGATTTTGGGATTTCCCTTTATTCAAAACTTTGACCATCCTTATGCTTCCAAAAGTATTGCAGAGTTTTACCGCAGATGGCACATGACTCTGGGAAGCTGGTTTCGGGATTATGTTTATATTCCCATGGGCGGAAGCAGATGTACAAACAAAAGGCTTGTGAGAAACCTTGCACTGGTATGGATTCTGACAGGCTTATGGCATGGAAGCGGCATAAACTTTCTGATCTGGGGAGGACTCCTTGGGCTTTTCATTATCTTGGAAAAGCTGTTTTATGGAAAGTATCTGGCGAAGCTTCCGGTTCTTGGGCATCTGTATGTGCTGGTGCTGATCCCGCTCAGCTGGGTGATCTTTGCCCTGACGGACCCGAAAGAGCTTGGCCTGTATTTTAGCAGGCTGTTTCCCTTTTTCGGAGAGGGGATTGCGGTTCACCAGGGAGATTTTCTGAAGTATGCCGAAAGCTATGGGATTTTTTTCGTGGCAGGAATCTTGCTCTGTATTCCTGCAAGCTTTCGTTTTCTTCAAAAGCACCGCAAAAATCCTGCGGTATTGCTTTTGATGCTTTTGGTTTTCTGGGCCTGCGTTTACCTGATTTCAGGCAGCGCCGGAAACCCGTTTATGTATCTGAAGTTTTAACTATGGCAGAAGCTGTCTGAAACAGATGGAAGCTGGTTAGGGCTTTTCTTTTGTAGGCCGGGCTGCGGGGATCTGCTTTGGTGGTGGAACAGGATGGGGCTTACGGTTTGCTTTGAAGGCGGAGCCGATTTTTGGATTTATGGTCAGCCTTGAAGTTGGAGCCGATTTTGGATTTTTTGATCTGCTTTGAAGTTGTAGCTGATTTTGGGTTTATGGTCAGCTTTGAAGTTGGAGCCGATTTTTGGATTTATGGTCAGCCTTGAAGTTGGAGCCGATTTTGGATTTATGGTCAGCTTTGAAGGCGGAGCTGATTTTGGTATTTATGGTTTGGCAGGAGTGGAGGGCTGTTTGGATTTGTGGTTTGATCTGAGGAGTTGTTTGGAACTTGCCGTTTTTTCGTGATAGAGCGCTGGGAGAAGAAAAATGAAAAATTTGAAAAAATGTCCTTTACTGCTGCTGATCCTTTTTACAGGTGTACTTTTTACCATTGTGGCAGCAGTGGGAAAACAAAATATATATGCAGATCAGGGGTATGACCCTCTCAAGACGCCTCTTTTATCTGTTTTATTTACAGGGGTGCAGGATGATATTTATCCCTGGCAGATGTTAAGCGGGGCGGAGCCGGTTTCTGCGCAAAAGGCGTCAAAGGAAGATGATGCAGTTCAGGGAAATTCAGATCAGCAGGAGCAGTCAGTGCCGGGGCAGAACGGAGCAGCTTCCCCTGTGGCAGGAACGGAGAAGAATACCACAGAAGCAGAGCAGTCAGGCCAGGATGCAACAGAAGCCGGCCAGAGCGCAGCCCAGCCGGGTCAGGATGTGACAGGAACAGACCAGAGCGCAGCCCGGCCAGGCCAGAATGCGATGGGTGCAGGCCAGAAAGGTACCGGAAGCGATAATGCAGCCAAAACACCTGCCGCGAAGCCCTTAGAGCGGCTGCAGCCTTTGCGGGAAAGCACTTATGAGGAATATATAAATCATATATCTGCTGATATTTACGGAGACGCCGGGGCTGTCAGAGCGGCAGAATATCCTTTTGAAACGGTAACAGAGGATTATTTTGATGATGCATTGTTTATTGGAGACTCCAGGACGGTAGGGCTTCGGGACTATACAGATCTGGCGGAGCATGCGGATTTTTACTGCGAGACTTCCCTGACAATTTATAAGGTGCTGGAGGAGAGCTTTAAGGGAAAGGGAACCATTTTAGAGGCTCTCTCTAAAAAGAACTATGGCAAGATTTATCTGATGGTAGGGGTCAATGAGCTTGGCAGAGGCACAACAGAGGATTTTATGGCAAAATATACCGAGGTGGTAGACACACTGCATGAGCTTTGCCCGGATGCCAAGATCATGATCCAGGGAATTATGCATGTTTCCGAGAAAAAGAGCAGCTCGGATGCTATTTTTAACAACAGCAACATTAATGCCAGAAACAATGCGATTGCTACCCTGGCCGACAATGTACATTTCTTTTATATTGATATGAATGAAGCTGTCTGTGATGAAAATGGAAATTTAAATGCAGAATACACGCATGACCAGATCCATTTGCTGGGAATGTACAATGATCTGTGGAAGCAGTTTCTGCTGGAACATGGCGTTGAGGGCTAAAGGGAGCCACAGAACTTGATATTGAGCCAAGAAGATGACTTCCGGTTTCATGTAAACGATAAAATTATCATTTGTGATAAGAAGATAAAAACTAAAAAGAGGCGAGGGTATTGCTGCAGGTATGCAGCTGATACCCTCGCCTCTGGTCGCTATTGGGTCTTTAGCTGTGTTTTTGTTGTTGTACACCCACGTCAGATGTTGCCGCTGGGTCTTTTTGATGATTTAAGTCATTTGTACCCTTGCCACTGGGTATTTTGCTGAGTTTATGTTGCTATACACCCACGTCAAATGCTGGCACTGGGTCTACTGTGATGATTTAAGTCGTTTGCACCCTTGCCACTGGGTATTTTGTTGTGTTTTGTTGCTGTACACCCACACCAGATGTTGCCGTTGGGTCTATTGCGATAATATAAGTCATGTGTACCCACACCATTGGGCTTATTGCTGCATTTTGGTCTTTATATACCCTCACAGGTCATTGGCACAAGAGCTTGCCAGTAAATTTTGTTCATAACCCAACTTGTTTCAAAGGATATGGCAATAAATAAAATATAAGAAATAAAAAGCAGGAAAGCTTAAGGAAGCAAGAAACTAAAAAGTAAAATGCCAAAAGCAAAAATCCCAAAAACAAAAGAAAGCCATTGAAAAGTAAAGGTGTTAAGGGCAAGAAGCCTCAAAGCAAAAATGCCAATAAACAAGAAAGCAAAAATCCCAAAACAAAAGAAAGCCCCTGAAAAGCAAAAGTTTTGAAGGCAAAAAGCTTCAAAACAAAAAGCCAATAAACAAGAAAGTCTAAATTTTCAAATTAAGAAACCCTAACATCAAAAACATCAAAGTCAAGAACTTACAAAGGCAAAAGGCTTAAAATAAAACTTTAAATGCAAGAAATCAAAAAGAATAAAAAATTTCCCATATGCAATACTAAGCAAAAGCGTAGTTATTTAAAGAATAAAAATAGCAGAAAATATAAGTTGAAAGAATGGGAGATTAGCATGGAAACAGAAGTAGGAGCAATTTTTGAACAGGGACGGGGCAGCATTAAGATCCCTATGCCAATTTATATAAAGGCCAGCGCTTCCGTTGTGGGAACCAAAGAGGGCGAAGGGCCCTTTGGAGAACTATATGATATTGTGGGAAAGGATGACAAATTTGGCTGTGACACCTGGGAGGAAGCAGAGAGTACCCTGCAAAAAGAGGCACTGACTTTGGCAATCGGGAAATCCGGCATGAAGAAAGGAGAGATTTCTTATTTGTTTGCAGGTGACCTGCTTGGTCAATCTATTGCCAGCAGCTTCGGACTGGGAGCCTTTGAAATTCCACTGGCGGGTATGTATGGAGCCTGCTCAACCTGCGGACTGACCATGGCAATGGCAACCATCGTGCTTGCTGGGGGAATGGCGCAGCATGCGGCTTGTGTGACATCGAGCCATTTTGCCAGTGCAGAAAAGGAATTCCGATTTCCGCTGGGGTACGGCAATCAGCGTCCGCTGTCAGCAACCTGGACTGTGACGGGCAGCGGAGCTTTTGTGATCAGCAGCAGTAAGGGGACGGCGGACAGGGCGCTTGTAGCCGGGATTACACTGGGAAAGCTGGTAGATTATGGCCTGAAGGATTCTATGAATATGGGGGCCTGTATGGCTCCTGCAGCGGCAGATACCATATACCGGAACCTTGTGGATTTTGGAAGAAATCCGGAAGATTATGACAAGATCATTACAGGAGATCTGGGCAGTGTAGGTCAGAAAGTACTTTGGGATCTGATGAGGGAAAAGGGAATGGATATTTCAGGAGTGCATATGGACTGTGGAATGGAGATTTATGACAGCAGTCAGGATGCCCATGCCGGAGGAAGCGGCTGCGGCTGCAGCGCAGTGGTTTTATCTGCTTATATCCTGAAGCAGTTAGAGGAAGGCATCTGGAAAAGAATTTTGTTTGTTCCCACAGGCGCTCTTTTAAGTAAGACCAGCTTTAACGAGGGGCAAAGTATTCCGGGGATCGCTCATGCGCTGGAGCTTGTAAGCCCAAAGTAAAACTGTTTATGAAAAAAGCAACAAGACCATTCAAAGCCTCATAAAAACGAAAGTCCAGATCCAGCAAAGTCCTGAAGAAAATGCCCCCGGATCCAGCAAAGCCTCATGAAAGCCCCATGAAAAACATCCCGGAATCCTCCGTCCCATTCATAAGAGAAAAGTACAATAAATACATGGAACCATAATAGAATTAAACCTCTCCCGGTGATATGATTTTTTTATCAGATATATGGTCTGCATCTGTCTGGAATGTTTTACAGGAAGGGGCCTTGAGAGGGAGGAAAGTGTGAAAGATATTTTTTACACGGCCTTATGACTGTGGCTTAAAGCTTGCAGACTTATGGAAAGGTATGGTGAATTTTATGGAGAAGATCAAGACAAAAAGCATGATCGAAAGAGAACAAAAGACGAGCTATCGGAACTTTAACGTGGCTGTATACTGTCCGGTGATGAACATCAATAACATTACCGATTTTGAGGATTTTGACCGGAAATTTAAGCTTCTGTACGGGAATGTTAAGATCGGCAGGGCTTATCTGGAATGCTACCGGGGACTGATATGGTGTGATAAGGAGCAGCTTCTTAAGGTAAAGAGCTATTTTGAAAGAAAGGGAATTGCAACCTCAGGTGGAATTACTACCTGCGGAGCAGGGGATAATGAGGGCTTTGAGTCTCTTTGCTACTCTAATCCCGAGGGCGTGGAGATCCTCAAAAAAGCCGTAGCCCTGAATGCAGAAGTTTTTGACGAATTTATTTTTGATGATTTTTATTTCCTGAACTGCCGCTGCAAACGCTGCGTGGAAGCAAAGGGAAACAGAACCTGGTCGCAGTTCCGCCTGGATCAGAAGAAATGGATCACGGAAGAGATCGTGATGAAAACGGCCAAGGAGATCAATCCGGATATTAATGTGATTGTAAAATTCCCTCAGTGGTATGAAGCATTTAACGAGACAGGCTATGATCTGAAAATGGAGCCCGAGCTGTTTGACTGCATTTATACCGGAACGGAGACCAGAAATCCTGTTTATGCACAGCAGCATCTCCCTAAATACTTAAGCTATTTTGTCATGCGTTATCTGGAAAGCGCAGCCCCTTTCAGAAATCTGGGCGGCTGGTTTGATCCTTATGAATGCACTTACAATATTACCTCTTACCTGGAGCAGGGGTATCTTACCTTGTTTGCAAAAGCCAGGGAGGTGACGTTGTTCTGTCTGGGAAGCCTGATAAGCGACCCTACATACCAGACTTTTGTGCCGGCTCTTGGCCAGATGTTTGAAGAGATAGACGGCTATATGGGAGAATTAGGGAACCCTGTGGGGGCGGCAGCCTACAGACCTCATAATGGAAGAGGAGAGGATAACATTCACAATTATCTGGGAATGTGCGGAATTCCTTTTGAAGCCTGTGTGGAATATCCGAAGGAGGCTGAAGTGGTCTTTCTGGCAGAAAGCGCGGCGGATGACAGGGAGATCATAGACAAAATGAAGCAGAGCCTTTTTGCAGGGGCCGATGTGGTTGTAACAAGCGGCTTTGTGAGAAAGCTGGGAAGCGCTTTTGAAGAATTTGCCAACATCAGATATACGGAAAGAAAGGCGATTGTCAGCGAGTATGCGGACACCAAGGATAACGGACTGACCGTAAGCGGCAAATACACCGGAAGCGGTAAGGTTCTGATCCCACAGCTTGATTATTATACCAATGATGTCTGGGAACTGGCAGCAGCTTATGGCTATCACAATAATTTCCCCATTGTGATCCGTTTCCGGTACGGCCAGGGACATGTGGGTATCATAACCATCCCTGACGATATGAGTCAGGTTTACCAGTATCCAAACCAGGTACTGCGGGTGATGAGAGAGCTGCTTTCCAAAGAAATGCCTGTGGTAATAGACGGCCCTGCCATGGTGCAGGTATTTGCCTATGACAATGATGTGGTGATCCTCAGGTCAGACCTGCCCTATGATGAGAGCATCAGCTTAAAGCTGGCAGAGAGCTATACGGGCGTGAAGGATCTGATCAGTAATGGTGAGATAAAAGCTGTGGGAGGAAGCGTTCCCCTTCGGATGACGCCGGGAGTAAACTATATTTTAAAGCTTCAAAAATAAGATCCTTGCATTTCTTGTATAATGCCTTCCGGCTATGGTATGATAAAAACAGCCGGGAGGCATTCTATTTTTATCCGGCAAAAGGAAGAGTTCGGGAAGAGATCAATGAAGAAAAAGAAAAAAATGCAGAAAAAAACAAAAAAGTGGATTGCGATTTTGACGGCGGTCCTTTTACTTCTTGGCGGCTATGTCTTTTATGTTTTTCAAAGCTATTACCGCCTGCAGGATAATATTCCCCTGGAGATCATGCGCAACGGGGAAAACTCCAGCTTTGAAGAAAGCTATGTGGTGGAACCTGGAAAAGCATATATGATCATGACCTATAATATCGGTTTTGGTGCATACAGGCCCGAATTCAGCTTTTTTATGGATGGAGGAAAATCCTCCTGGGCCAAGGATAAGGAAACGGTTATGGCAGGGGTAGCAGGAATGGGGCAGATCATCAATGATGTAAACCCGGATTTCGCCCTTTTGCAGGAGGTAGACCTTGATGGAACCAGATCCTATCATGTAGATGAGCTTTCCCTGCTCAATCAGTTTATGAAGGGATATTATTATACTTATGCCCAGGATTATGACTCTCCGTTTTTATTTTTCCCGCCCTGGCAGCCTCATGGGGCAAACAAGAGCTGTATTGTGACGTATACAAGGGAAGAGATCACGGATTCCGTGCGAAGGAGCCTTCCTATTTCGGAAGGAGTTGACAAGCTGGTGGATCTGGACAGATGCTATTCCATCACCAGAGTGCCGGTATCCAATGACAAAAGGCTTTGTATCTATAATGTGCATCTATCGGCCTACGGCGGCAGTGAGGAGACCAGGACCGCACAGCTTACCATGCTTTATCAGGATATGGAGGCTGATTACAAAAAGGGAAACTATGTGATCTGCGGAGGAGACTTTAACCACAATATGAAAGGGGACAGCGGTGATAATACGCCCCTCTGGGCGGCAAATTTCCCGGTGCAGACTCTGCCGGAGGGCTTTCGGCTTGCCCTGGACAGCGCATTGCCGGAAAAGATAGCCCACGATTCCTGCAGGGATGCCAAGACTCCTTATGAAGAAGGCTGCTATACTGTGACATTGGACGGATTTCTGATTTCTGAAAATGTGATGATGAATTATTATCAAAATATGGACTGGGGCTATGCCTTTTCAGATCATGACCCAGTCATCATGCAGTTTATTTTGAAGCCCTAAAGGAAAGTATCATATTTTTGCTCCAAAAGCGCATACTGTCTTTGAACAGACCAGAGTGCGGCTAAAGGAGATCAGAAAATGGCAGATACTAAAATATATTTGAAAGCAGAGCAGAATGCGGAGGTAATGGAGCCACAGGTTTGTGTGAAGGACATTGCCTCCGTTTATTGTGCAGATCAGGCAGTTCTTGCAAAGGCAAAGTCCCTGCGGGTATATCAGTTCCATGAAAAGGAGCAGAAAAGGCAGGTGGTCAGTATCCTCTATGTGATTGAACTGCTGGAAAAGGAATGCGGACGGGAAGTGGTGAGCCTGGGGGAAAATGCGGTGCTGATCGAACTGGTAAAGACGGATCGGCATAAAGGCCCGCTGCAGAGGATCAAAATGGTGTTTGTGGCCGGGATCAGCTTTTTTGGAACCGGTTTTACCATTATGGCCTTTCACAATGACATCAGCATCGGGAAAATTTTCGGACAGGTTTATGAGCTGGTCATGGGAAAAGAGGCGGACGGCTTTACCATTCTGGAGGTTGCCTATTCCCTGGGACTGGCTGTAGGGATCATCCTGTTTTTCAACCATGTGGGAGGACGGCGGATCACCAAGGATCCTACGCCCATCGAGGTGGAAATGCGTGTGTATG
>ULXM01041932.1_pt1 | contig 13803 bp, 6 predicted proteins | sample 1961271 | NCBI WGS metagenome assembly ULXM01 (sample SAMEA4835838, study PRJEB28245) | human gut metagenome | biome: gut microbiome; material: fecal sample | place: Denmark | collected 2008 | reverse complement strand
GTTGCTGCTCTTGCGGCCTGCTACGAAGAGTACAAGTTCATGACAAGCGGCAAAATCGGCGATATTAGGCATACGGTTGGCCACTGATCGACAGATGGTATCAAAACTCTCAAAAGCACACCCGTCGGCGATATGACCCTGGATGTAAGCGATGATATCCCGATAGGCCGAGAGGCTTTTCGTCGTCTGGGAGAAAAGGAAGATGGAGCGGGAGAAGTCGAGGTGGCGCACGTCGTCGAGGTTTTCCACAACAATAGCACCTCCGTGGGTCTGCCCGACCAGGCCAAGCACTTCGGCATGGCCTTTCTTGCCAAAGATAACCACTTGTCCGTCTTGCGCCTTCTCCCACTGGCGCTTCACCCTGCGCTGCAAGGCCAGCACCACAGGACACGTCGCGTCAATGATTGTGATGTTATTGCGTTGGGCCGTTTCGTAGGTAGAGGGTGGTTCGCCATGGGCTCGGAGCAGCACCGTTGCATCGTGGAGTTGCTGAAACTGTTCATGATTGATGGTGATCAGTCCCTTGTGAGCAAGACGCTCCACCTCGACACCGTTGTGTACGATGTCGCCGAGGCAGTAGAGGGTATTGCCTGCCTTGAGTTCTTCCTCCGCTTTGTTGATGGCAGTGGTCACACCAAAGCAAAAGCCACTGCCTGAATCGATTTCTATCGTCATAGGTTGGTATGCAAATGAACTTAATATGTAGTTGGTTTCGATACTTTCACTGTCGCAGCAGTGGTCCTTCCGCTGTATTCAGGCGCATAGGCACATTGTGCCGTGCAGGTGCCCGAGAGGTAGTTGCCCTCTCGGTCAATATAGTACTCCGTCTCGACCACATGCTTGCCTTTAGCTATTTGATGGAAGAAGTAGCGGGTCGATTGGTCGCGGGTCTCCAGGTAGTAGCCCCATTGATAACCACTCTCCTGGACCACGGGCTCCAGGCAGGCTGCACGCATATCGTTTACCATCACAAAGTCGTAGTCGCGGTCGGCTTGGATGGTAATGCGTACTCGCACGCGGTCGCCAACCGTCAGTTGGGTGGCCGGCTTACCGTCCTCGTCAAGAAGTTCGCGGCTGACCTTGAGACCTGCCGAGGAAGCACGAGTCTCGCGCATAGGCTGGAGATATTGCGCATAGACAGCTCCCCAGGACGTGCCATCGGAGGACTTTTCGGCTGTCAAGGTCGCCGGCGCATTCGTCATCGTCTCTGTATGGCGCACGTAGCCCAGCCCAGCTGAACCCTGCTCCTCAATGGACCTTCCGTCGATGGAGAGCCGAGTCAGTGCAGCCGAGTCGGTCAGGGCAGCAAGGTGGCCCTTGTCGGCAAAAGCCCAAATGGCTTCCACGGCATTGAAAGGCGTGTCCCAAGCTTGTGTGCGCTTAGCTTGAAGAAGCCAGCGACGCATCTCGCTGAGGGTCTGTGTGTCGTCGGGAGTCAGAGTGCGAATGGCCTCGATAGCCGCTACTTGCGAAGGAATCCGATAGTTGAACCAACTATAACTGGCACGTGGCGTGTCGAAATAGCGTCCCATCTCCTCACGGTACACAGTATACTCCTTCAAGCTCTTCAAATATGCGAGGGCTTTCGAGTGCTGATCATACAGGGCGAGGATCACCGCCGTATTGGCTTTGCCATAAATGGTTAGCTCCGAAGCACGACGGGTCATCAGGCGCAGCAGATAGTCGGTATCTGCCGTACGGCTACGTTGCGCCAATGCATTGGTATAAAGATAGTCGCAAAGGGCATCGCTGGGATAAAAATCCTTTCTTTTCTTGAGTTCGGTGACCTGTCGGGCCACCTCCTTGTCGAGGAAGCGGAAGGCCTTGGTGACAAGGGCGTTCAACGTAGCGTCCTCGCCTGTCATTACTTGTAGTCGGACGAGGGTCTTAGTAACAGCCACCGTCATATAAAAGCTACCGTCCATACCTTGCCACCAAGAGAAAGATCCGTCGGCGTTCTGCAACTTGCGCAGACTGCTGATGGTATTGGTGAGCGCATGGCTGATCTGGTTGTCGTTGAAATAAGCTGCAATAGCACGGCGTTGGGCGCTCTCCGACTGAGCGACAGCTACCCACGGAGTCTCGGTAAGCACCAGAGCCTTGAGCGCCTCATTTTTCTCCAGCTGGCTTTGTAGCGAAGTCTCCGTGCCCGATTCTTGTTCCCACTGCTTGAACACTGTCTTCAAAGTGGGATTCTCCTTAACGATCGTCCGTGCAAGGGTGTTGGCAAAGAGGGCGGCGGAGAGAGAGATTGCATTTTTTTCGTTGACGTCGCCGACATAGGGGAGGGCTTGCACCAGGATCCATGCGGGATTGTTGGTATATTCTATCGTCAGACTCGGTCGCTCTATACCTTTGCCTTTGAACAACTGCTTGAGGTCGAGCTGCAGCGTCCCAGGCTCGTGTTGCGTGAAAGGCAGGGTAGTGGTGACATATTGCTTGTCGGTTAACACGGGAAGGTAGTGCTGCTCACCATCACTGAAACCATCGCCTTGTGCTATGATGCGCACGATCAAGAGTCCTTCTTGACCTTCAAGCAGGGAGGGAGCAATAGAGAAGGCCGCACGCACCGTTTGGTGGGGATCGGAAGAGAAAGGCTGTTCCTCCTCATAGACCACAGACTCGTCGGCAGGAAGAAGGAACTGGAGACGCACCACACCCTTACGGGCAACGTCAGATGTGTTGCTGATACGCGTGGCAATGACTGCATGGTCGCCCAAACGAAGGAAGCGAGGAAGGTTGGGTTGTACCATCACATCCTTTTGTGCCACCACGTCGGCCTCTATCAGTCCGTGGCGCATTTCCTTGTCGTGAGCAAGTCCCATGAAGCGCCACGTTGTTACGCTCTCAGGCAGACGGAACTGCAAACTCACCTGTCCGAGAGAGTCGGTGCGGAGTTGAGGATAAAAGAAAGCTGTCTCCTCCAGGTTTTCACGTAGTTGGACGGGAGCATTGCTATCTGTCTCTGTTGCGCTGCCCGCATCATTAGCTGCACTGCCCAGTGCAGGCTCTTCCAAGGTTGCCTCCATATCAGCCACCATCATCTGTTTCGACATCATACGCACAGAGGCAGAGCCAGGGGCAGCATCCATACACATCATGGGGAGCGATCTTCCATACAAGAATCGTTCATCGTAGTCGCGGAGTAATGAGGAGAAGTAGTTTTTATCCAGCTCGGAGAAAGACAAGGTCTTGAAAACGGGCCGAGAGGGATAAAGGATACTGTTCACCTGTGTACGACCATAATAGATGGACGTCCAGTCCGCAGTGGGCAAATAGAGATTCATTGCTACGTTATCGTCCCAACGGTGAAGACTCAACTGGTCGAGACTCTTATCGTAAAGAGTGGCCATCAGCTGAGCGTTGGCTGGTGAGCCGTCAGGATTGCGGGCCTCCAGCGTCCATGTTTCCTGCTGTCCCGGTGTGAGTCGGTCGCGGAAGGTGCGCCAAGAGAGAGTGATCTGCTTCTCGGGAAGGGGGCGTGCTATGGTCGTAGTATGGGTGTAAGCAACGCCGTCGTGTACCCAAGCGAAGCAGAGGCGCAGTCCGTCGCCATACTCCTTCTTATACTTAAACTTCATAAGTGTCAGCGCATCGCTTTGGTCGATGCGACCGTTCTCCAACACACGGTCTCCCGAGATGACGGAATAGAGAATGTGCTGGTCCGCATCTGAAGAACCCACTTGGATACAGACTGGCTTGCCATCGCGCGGGAAGGTCTCACTTGTCTGGTAGAACCAGTTGTGTGTCGTGACTACCGGGCGCTTATCGTCAAGGGAGAAAAGAACAAACGGATGCTGTAGCGTGTCGTTGCCACAGACAGCGAGCAACGTCCAGGCACCCGACTTCATTCGAGGCAGTTGGATAGGAGTATTGGTGGAGGCGGAATGGGTGAGTTGGGCCATACGCTCCGCCGTACTCAGTCCGTCATTCGTTGCAAAAAAGCCGTAGCGGACGGAGGCCTCCACTTCCTTGCCCGCGGCATTGCGATACTGAAGGGTGAAAGTCTTATTGTCGGTATCGACAAGCAACTTTTCTGGCAGGTCGGTGGAAAGGAGCGCATCCTTGTTGCCCAACGGGATGGAGAGGGTGCCACGATGGCTTTCTCCAGCAAGGTCGGTGACATCGGCTTGCAACTCAAAACGGTAGAAGCCCGTAGCGCCCTCAGGTATTGTCAACGGCAAGCGGACCTCAAAGAGGCCATCAGCATCTGTCGTAGCCTGAGCCTCGAGAATGGTCGCCTCAGAGAAGTCTCTCTCGAACCAACGCCACCACATCGAGGGACGACGCACGACGGTGTAGCTGACCTTGGCGCCATCTATCCCCACACCACTATAGGTACGGGCGGTTCCCTTTATGACAATCGTATCGCCTGGAGCGTAGCGATCTTGGTATGGGTCGAAAGTTACCTCAAATGTAGGCCGTTTGTATTCCTCTACACGAATAGCCTCGCGCTCATAACCAAGACTTGAAACTATCGTGAAGTGACCTGTAAGTCCCGTAGAGGGCAGATGAAACTCGGTTGCAGCCGTACCGAAGGCATCTGTCGTGAGCGACTTCTCCGCCACATCACGACCATTGGCATCACGAAGGGTAAGCGTGACGGGGCGGTCAGCGGTGGCCTTGGTCTCCGTGCCCATCATCGTCCAAGCCATCAGATTGACATATACCGTTTGTCCCGGACGGTAAATGGCACGATCGGTAAAGATACGGACATTCTGCTCCGGACCTTCCTGCATGTTATAGGTAAAGTTAGCCCATTCAGTATTGGCCGGCAGGGCCTTGTCCTGCGGCGTTTGGACCCAAAACTCTAATTCGGTATTTAAATAAGGTTCATTATTATCTATAGAGATAATCGCTTCGCCGTTTTTGTCTGTCACAACCTTCGACTTACTATGGTCGTTCTCCGGTTGGTAATAGTGCACTGAAGCGCCCGCCACGGGCTGTCCATTGTCGGCACGGACGACGGCGAGACGGATTTTTCCTTCGGGCTGCGTTTGCCATAACAGACGAAGATTGCTCACGGCTATCAGACGCCGCTCCACCTTCATCGACTTGTTGTCTGAATAAAACTCCAAGAGATAAAGTCCTGGGGAAAGGTGTGGCAATAAGAGACTGTCTGTATGCTGTTCATAGACTGGGTGGCCGTGGAATGAGACGCTGAAAGTCTGAGCGGAACCCTTGTCAATATAGGATTGGATGTTCTTGTATAGATGGCCATCGACAGATCTTTGGAATAGGACAAAAGACTGATGGTCGTTGGTCAAACGTACAGGCAGGACGCGCACATGAAGCTCTGAAAGGTTGCAAACATCATTGAATACGATCTTCACAGACTGATACGGATGAAAGAGCTGGTCCGACAAGTCTGCGGTAAAGCGTGGCCTGATGAGGTATTCAAGGCTATTGCGAAGTGCACCGATCTCCTTCCACTCACTCCAACGTCTAAGGGCCTTGAGTGCAAAATCATAGCAAGCCTTCCGTTCATCGTTGGTCGTTTGAGGCATTGCGTGGAAGCGAACGATGGCTGCATGTCCACAGACGAGCAAGTCTTGATACTCCGCGATAATGCGGTCGAGGGCTTGAAGGTCGTTTCCGGCAAGATCCGTGGCCAAGAGACAGGAGGCCTCACGATTGCCATGCGTGCGATACCAATCGAGAAGCCATTCACGCTGGTTGGTCTCCAGTGCAACGACATGAAGCAGGTCATTGCCGAAGATTTGACTATCAACACCCTTTTTGAGGAAGGGAATGTAGGGATCCACTCTCTCCGCCGCAAGGGCATCCGGGTGGGAGAGGGCCTTGGCACGATAAGCGCTGGCCTTGGCTTTATGGTCATCGAGAGCAGGGTGGGCGTCGTAGATTTGGGAGAGAACTACGTCGTAGATTGACTGGAGTACCACGTTGGTAGCCTGGCTTTCCTTCTCCTCCAAATCCGTTACCCATTTGGAGAGAGAATCAGGGGAAATGTCATATTCTAAACTGGCTCTGCGGAGTGTGGAAGCCAAGAGATGACCATAAGCGTTCTCTTGAGCAGCACGCTCCTGAATTTGAGTAAGTATGCTGATCTGTGTACGCGGCTGGTCGTCGCGTTCCGCGTTATTGACCTTTTTCCATAGGTTGTCATAACCTTGGGGCCATAGATTAGAGACAAATGACATAAGCAGTATAATGATAGAAATAGTTCGTTTCATGTTGATTCTATTTTGCAAGTGATTCACTATGTCGAATATAACTTTGCAAAATAAACCAATTTCCATGAAATAGCAAAGCGTTTTTGGAAGAAAAATGGTTTATATTGGGATTTTTAACGAATACGCCGTGCTTTGGAATACAGAAACATATATTCTATCGTGTCATAGGAGAGGAAAAAGTCATTACTTTTTCCTCACCACCGCTTTTCATCCTAGTCTAATTTTTCTTATTATCTCATTTTTCCCATTTACTCCTCTTTCTCTGCCTTCAATTCATAGATACCACTAGGGGATTTGCGTTTCAGTACATCGAGTTGGAAATCTTTGCCAGGGATGATACCGTGAGAACGCAGAATAGTCTCTACTGTGAGTCGAGCTAATTCGGGATGATTGTTTTCATCGCTAAGATGACAGAGCCAAACATGGCGAAGAGCGGGAGACGCATTTTCGACGAGGGCCTGTGCACACTCGTTATTGCTCAAATGCCCTTTAGGTCCGCAGATGCGCTCCTTCAAATGGCGAGGATAAGCACCCTGCGCAAGTTTCTCGGGCTCATAGTTGGCTTCCAAGACAAGGTACTGAGACTGTGCAATACACTGCTTGACCTCATCGGTAATGTGCCCACAGTCAGTGATCAAGCCAAAGCGCACACCTTCGCATACGATACTATAACCCGTGCAGTCAGTACTATCATGGGGGACGGCGAAGGAGGTGACGGTAAACTCACCTATCTGCTGAGTTTCTCCTTTCTCCAAATAGAAGAGATTTTCCTTGTTGATCTTTCGGCGCACACACCAGTTGCTATGTACTCCACGGTGTACGTCCGTCGTGGCAAAGACGGGAATGTGGCAATCACCACTCAGAGACCCTACCGACTTGACATGGTCGGCGTGGTCATGGGTGAGGATGATATGCTTGACATGGTCGAGTTTGAGGCCATACTGGTTGAAATGCTTTTTAAGCGTACGAATACCCACGCCACAGTCTATCATCAGACAGTCTGTGTCGGTGAATAAAAGATAGCAGTTGCCACTGCTGCCGCTTCCGAAAGATATAAACCTAAGCATTTTATGTTTGATTTTATAAATGAAGGACAAGGAAAGTAGAAGATAAATCGCGGATAGGCCTACGGCTTGACGCACTAAAAGCGGGTCTCGTCGGGATTGTCGGGTAAACGCTTAAACTCATAACCCTGATCCTTTAGCCACTGTAAGGAACGAGGAAGGGCGGTCTTGAGTTTGTCGATACTCTTCAGAGAATCATGAAATGTGATGATAGAACCGTTGCGGGCATATCGCTTCACATTATTATATACGTCGTCACCATTGAGCCATTTGGAGTAGTCGCGGGTCACAAGGTCCCACATCACCACACGGTAGTGGCGCTTCACCCACCAATAGACCGAGTGGCGGAGCCAACCGTGAGGCGGACGGAAGTAGGGCGAAGGTATCAAGGCCTGTGCTTTCGTGACATCGACGGCATAGGTGAGCGTCCAATGCTTGAAAGAGCCAAGATGGTGAAACGTGTGATTGCCCACTTGATGGCCTCTGTTAACGACTTCGTCAAACAATGCCGGGTACTTTCTCACGTTGTCACCCACCATAAAGAAAGTGGCCTTGGCATCAAACGCGTCGAGCGTATCGAGGATGAAAGGCGTTGCCTCGGGGATGGGACCATCGTCGAAAGTGAGATAAACAGCACGTTCCTCCGCACTCATCCGCCACAGGGCGTGGGGATAGAGTAAACGGAGGAACCGTGCAGGTTGCTCAATCAGCATTAGTTACCAAAGCCGCCTCCACGCAGCTGATAACTCTGGATGAGCGAGTTGAGTTCGTTCATGTGCTTCTGGCCCCATGCCTTGTCGTAGTGCTCGGCCATCTGCATGAGCGACATCAGAATCTGAATGTTGGTATAGCAGCTCTGACGAGACATGTTGAAGCCCTTGGAGTTGAGCGATACATAGTAGTGTACATACTGGGCATTGTCCTTCCACATCGCATCGAGGAGGCGCTCGCCATCCTTCTTCTGTCCTAGCATAAGGTAAGCTTGTGCCATCTGGCCGCTGCCACCGAGGTAGTAGGGCTTCAGATTGTAGTCAGGCAACTCCTTGTCGGCTTTGCGGAGGAGGTTGAGAGCCTTCACCTTGTCGCCGTCCTGGATAAACTGGAGTGCCAGTTCGGCAAGCATTCGGCGATGGGTGTAGCACATACGCTCCACGGTCTCGTCCATATAGAACCCCTTCATGCTGACATTGCCCCACTTGAAGCGTGTCATGATGTTATGATACATCTTCTCTTTGTCGAAGAGGATGTGGTCGTAGCTGATATTGGACTCACGCTGGGTGTTGAACGGCGTAATACGATAGGCCAATCCCTCCTGTACGAAGTTATCGCTGAGGTTCATGAAGTTCTCCTTGCCCACGGTCGTGGCCACATAGAGCGGTCGCGTCCAGTTGCAGTTGGCAATCAGCTCGAGCATCATCAAGTCGCTCTTGGTGAGTCCGGTCTTGCCGGCAAGGGAAATAGCCATCCTGTCGGGGATGCTGTCGCCAGGGAGGATCATACCCGAGCGGCGAACGGCCTGCTTGTCAATGGTGACATAGACCGTATCGGTCGGTATGACATGGGCCTGCTCGTCACGAGAGCGTACCCAGTACTTCATGATGTTCTTCAACTCAAACGGGTCGTCACCATACTGTGCGCGTGCCTCCTCGGGATGAGTTTTATAGTAATCAAGCACCTGCGACTTGAAGTCGGGGTTGATACGAATATATTCGTTGGTGCCGCTGACATAGTCGATACGCGGCCAAGAGATAGGCAGCGCGGGCGACGAGTAGGCTGGGCGCGTCATCTGGTCGATGTACCAGTCGGTGGAAAGGTAGCTGAGGTTGCAGACGCGCGCGTCGGTACGTATGCCCTCCACCTCCTGGTTGTACCAGAGCGGGAAGGTATCGTTGTCACCGTTGGTGAAGATCACCGGGTTGCCCTTGTCCTGCAGCGTCATCAGATAGTTCTGTCCAAAGTCGCGGCAAGTGTAGCGACCTGATCGATCGTGGTCATCCCAAGTCTGCGAAGCCATCTGGATGGGGACCACTAAACCTACGGCCGAGACCAAGGCGGCAGCGCCGACCGGACTGAGACGCAGTTTTTTGAGCCATTCGTACATGGCGGCTACACCCATACCACACCAGATAGCATAGGCATAGAAGGAACCTGCGTAGGCATAGTCGCGCTCACGAGGTTGTCCCGGCGTCTGGTTGAGGTAGATGACGATGGCCAATCCCGTCATGAAGAACAGGAAGAAGACCGTCCAGAACTGCTGGATACCTCGCTTGCCACGGAAGGCCTGCCAGAAGAGGCCCAGAAGACCAAGCAGCAAAGGCATACAGTAGAAGACATTGTGGCCCTTATTTTCCTTGAGCGAGTCGGGCATGAGATTCTGGTCGCCCAGGCCGAGGACGTTGTTGTCGAACCAATTGAAGCCCGTGAGCCAGTTGCCATGCTCGCGCTCGTTGTGTCCCTGGATATCATTCTGACGTCCTGCGAAGTTCCACATGAAGTAGCGCCAGTACATGAAGTTGCACTGATAGGAGAGGAAGAATTTGATGTTCTCCCACTGAGTCGGCATCTTGACGCCATCGACGGAGCGACCTTGTATGCCTCCCATCCACGACTCATACATATCGGCGTGTCCCTCGTCCCACATTCGGGGGAAGAACATGTTCTGCTGGAACACCTGCGTGGCCTGACGGCGCACCAAGTAGTAGCTATCCTTCTCGTCAGCACTCTCCTTCTCCTTCGGCTCATAGATGGGTGCACCCTGCTTGAACTCATAGTGCATGCCATCCTCAGCAATAGCAGGCTCAGAAGTATAGGCCTGGCCATAGAAGAGCGGGTACTGGCCGTACTGCTGACGGCTGAGATAGTTGCCCAAAGTGAAGATATCCTCTGGGGAGTTTTGGTCCATCGGGGGATTGGCTGTGGAGCGAATCACAATCAATGCGTAGCTGGAGAAGCCAATCAGAAGCATCAGCATACAGAGCAGCGCCGTGTTCTTGAGGCGTGTCGGTATCAAGGTGACACTGGACTTGCCCTTACCCTTCTTCATATTGAGGACGAAGAACAATACGGCCAAGATGACCACACCCGTGAAGAAGGCTGACCAACCGTAGCCGACGAAGGGCACACCCAGAAGGGCGAAGGCGGTCAGGAAGGCGATGTTCTCGCGCTTGGTGTGGCTACTCTGATAAGTCTCCCAGAGTGCCCATACGAAGGAGGCGACGAGGAGGATGATATAGACTATGACACCCGTGTTGAACGGCATTCCCAGCGTATTGACGAAGAAGAGCTCAAACCAGCCACCCACGGTGATGATACCAGGGACGACACCGTAGAGTACAGCTCCGACGATAACGACGGAAAGCAGGAGAGCGAGAAGCGACCCCTTGGCATTGGCGTTGGGCACCTTGCGGTAATAATATACCAGCACGATGGCGGGAATGCACAACAAGTTGAGCAAGTGGACACCAATGGAAAGGCCGGTCATATAGAAGATGAGCACCAACCAACGGTCGCTATGAGGCTGGTCTGCACAGTTTTCCCACTTCAGGATCAGCCAGAACACGATGGCTGTGAAGGCCGAGGAGTAGGCATAGACCTCACCCTCGACAGCGGAGAACCAGAATGTGTCGGAGAATGTGTAAACCAAAGCGCCCACCAAGGCTGAGCCCTCTATGGCGATGGCCTCGGAGAGAGAGGGCATAGTGCCGTCCTTGACGATGAGGCGGCGCACCAGATGCGAGATGGTCCAGAAGAGGAACATGATGCAAACCGCGGAGAGGAGCGCACTCATAATGTTGACCATACGCGCCACCTGCGTCACATCGCTGGCAAACTGGCTGAAAAGATTGGCCGTGAGGGCAAAGAATGGTGCCCCAGGTGGGTGGCCGATTTCGAGCTTGTAGCCCGTAGTGATAAACTCTGGACAGTCCCAGAAGCTGGCTGTCGGCTCAATGGTGGAGCAATAGACGAACGCGGCGATCGCAAAAACGACCCATCCGAGAACGATGTCCACCAGCTTAAACTGTTTCATGAGCGTTGTTGATTATACATTTAGTGACCAATCGGCGAAACCTGTCGCCGCGGCCATGATGATTGAATTTACCCAATTAAGTTGCAAAGTTAGCAAAAAGGAATGAAAAGTCGTCATAACGAGGGAAAAAAATTACAGGAAAGGTGCCAATAGATGGCCTGCCCAACCGACAAACTTCTTCCATGGCGTGCGCCATTGGTCCCATTTCTCCTCCGTGAGGAGGAAAGAATCCTGCTTCTGCTGCTCAAACAGTTGGTTCAACTGCCGTGTGACGTGCGGGTCGATGATAACGGCATTTTCCTCGCGGTCCCAACGCAACGAACGAGCATTGAGGTTGGCAGATCCGACGGTACAAAACTGTCCATCGACCATGATGATCTTCGTATGATGGAAACCCGGCTGGTAGAGCCAGATGTCGCAACCTTTCTTCATCAACTGATGAGCGTTGTAGAAACCCACGTCGGGTGTGATGGGAATGTCGCTCCGCACACTCAGCATGATTTCCACCTTCACCCCCCGCTTGACAGCTTTGGCCAAGGCACGCTTCAGCTTACGGTTAAGCGTGAAGTAGGGATTGATAAGCTTGATGCTTTCCTTCGCGTTATTGATAGCATTGAGGTAGAAGAAGCGGATGATGTCCTTCGTCACATGGGGTTCACGGTTGATGATGCCCACCATCTGTTGGCCACAAGTCGGCGTAGTGTCAGGCTTGAGACCTTCCATGTAGTCGGCATTGGAGATTCCCCGGTAATATTTTGCACCATGAACGTCCTCTCCCGAGACCAGTTTCCACATTCTGAGGAAGATCTTCTGCAGCGTATTGACCTCATCGCCCTCAATACGGCAATGCATATCGTGCCAGCTGCCCACCTGCTTCGTTCCTTTGATATAATAGTCGGCAACATTCATCCCCCCCGTATAGGCCACCTTGCCGTCGATGACGACGATCTTTCGGTGGTCGCGGTTGAAGAAATCATGGATCCATGGGAAAGCCAAGGGCTTAAACTCATAGATCTCCACCCCTTTGGATCGGATGAGGCGGATGTCCGACTTGCGCATCGGCTGGTTGTTGCTGGAGTTGCCAAAACCATCGAAAACAGCTCTGACCTCTACGCCCTCCGCGGCTTTGCGCACAAGACGCGTCATCAACTCGCGATTGATGGAGTCGTTGCGGAAGTTGAAATACTCAAGATGGATGCTCGACCGGGCTTGTTCGACCGCCTTGAAGAGGTCGTCAAACTTCTCTTGTCCAGTCATGAGCAAGGTGACGGAGTTGTTGTGGGAAAATGTCACCCCTTTGCTCCGCAGTTGCTCCACCATCAAGCTATCTGCCCTCTGTGCCCGCCCGAGAGCGGACACAAAGAGCAGCGAGATCAATATGACTATTTTTCTATTCAATATCAACGGGATAGGTGGGATATAAATGCGCGATAGAGAGGGTTAGAACATGCAACTGTAGTGATCCACCACACCCAGGAGACGATTTTCAGAGTCGGTCACGAGGACGGTGTGTATCTTGTACTGGTTCATCTTGAGCTGCACGTCGGCGATCTTCGTCTCGGGAGCTACCGTCTTAGGAGTTCTCGTCATGATGTCGCTGACGGTATGGTCGAAGAACTCTGCCTGCCAGCGCTCCATAGCACGACGAATGTCGCCGTCGGTGATCAGTCCAATGACCTTGCCGTCCTCCAGAGCCACACCCAGTCCGAGTTTGCCCTTGCTCACGTGGATGATAGCCTCGCCGAGGTGCATTTCCTTCGGGATGATAGGCAAGTCGTCGCTCCGCATCACGTCCTGGGCGGTGGTGAGGAGTCGCTTACCCAATTCACCACCCGGATGGAACTGTGCAAAGTCCTTGGGCTTGAAGTCGCGGACCTCCATCAACGCGATAGCAAGCGCGTCGCCCATGACGAGGGCAGCGGTCGTGGAACTGGTCGGCGCCAGGTTGAGCGGGCAAGCCTCCTTCTCGACCTTCACCAGCAGGTGGGCCGTAGCATACTTCGCCAACAGAGACTGAGGATTGCCACTCATGCCGATGATAGGCACGTTCATGTGGAGCACCATGGGGATGAAGCGCAGCAACTCGTCAGTCTGTCCCGAGTTGGACAAAGCGAGCACCACATCATCCTTGGTCATCACGCCGAGGTCGCCATGATAGACGTCGAGCGGATTGATAAAGAAGGCCGGCGTGCCCGTAGAGGAGAGCGTAGCGGCGATCTTGGCGCCAATGTTTCCACTCTTGCCTACACCCGTCACGATGATCTTACCCTTGCAATGGTACATCATCGACACGGCACGGTCGAAGTTGTCATCCAACTGGTCGATAAGCTTCAACGTCGCGTCACACTCATCCTTGATACACTGCACAGCATATTGGCGGACATTCCGAAGTCTCTCCTCCGCCTGCGTATTATTTGTTTCCATTATATTATATATAATAAGGTATATAGGCTTACGCCAATAGTTTTCCGATCAGTTCATCGAGTTTATCGAGCTCCAGCATATTGGCTGCATCCGA
>ULXM01009841.1_pt1 | contig 13863 bp, 10 predicted proteins | sample 1961271 | NCBI WGS metagenome assembly ULXM01 (sample SAMEA4835838, study PRJEB28245) | human gut metagenome | biome: gut microbiome; material: fecal sample | place: Denmark | collected 2008 | reverse complement strand
ACGACAGTGGCGGTGTCGACAACCTCATCGCCGGCATACACGATGTCGATGTCAAGCTGACGGTCGGCATAACTGCCGTCGGCATTGCGGTGGCTGGAGCTTCCCGCCTCGCGCTCGATGCGCTGGAAGATGTCGAGCAGACGCCCGACGGGCAAGTTGCTCTCAAACTCGACAGCGATATTGAAAAAGGGGTTATCAGACTGATAACCCCATGCTTCAGATTCGTATATGCTTGAGACTCGCGGGGTGCTGCCAACGCTGCGGGCTATCTCGTCAACGGCGCGGCACAAGTTTGCCTCGCGGTCGCCGAGATTAGTCCCGATGTTGACACTCACTGTCCGCATTGCCTGCGTTTACAGCGTTTTTGAAACCTCTACTTCTTCGTAGGCTTCAATCATGTCGCCTTCCTTCACGTCGTTGTAGTTGGCGATGTTAAGACCGCAGTCGTAGCCCGACGACACTTCCTTGACATCGTCCTTGAAACGCTTCAGAGAGCCGAGCTCGCCCGTGTAGATGACAATGCCGTCGCGGATAAGGCGAACTTTGCTCGTGCGTTTCACCTTGCCCTCGCGCACCATACAGCCTGCAATCGTGCCGACCTTCGATATCTTGTAGGTTTGAAGCACTTCTGCCGTACCGGTAACCTCTTCTTTGAGCTCCGGCGAGAGCATTCCTGCCATTGCGTCTTTAACCTCCTCGATTGCATCGTAGATGATTGAGTAGAGACGGATATCGACGCCATCGTTCTCTGCCAGACGGCGGGCGGCTACCGACGGACGCACCTGGAAGCCGATAATAACGGCGTCGGATGCGGCGGCAAGCGTAACGTCGCTCTCCGAAATCGCACCCACGGCCTTGTGGATTACGTTGACCTGAACCTCCGGTGTCGACAGCTTGATAAGCGAATCGCTCAACGCCTCGATTGAGCCGTCAACGTCACCTTTGACGATAAGGTTCAACTCGTGGAACTCGCCCAATGCGCGGCGGCGGGCAATGTCGTCGAGGCCAGGCATACGGCGGGTGCGCTCCTTGACCTCGCGCTGCAACTGCTCGCGGCGCGTGGCTATCTCGCGTGCCTCACGGTCGGTGTCCAGAATGTTGAACGTGTCGCCGGCGGTCGGCGCACCGTTCAGACCGAGCACCAATGCCGGTGCCGCAGGGCCTGCCTCCGTGATGCGCTGGTTGCGCTCGTTGAACATGGCGCGGATCTTGCCATAGCTTGTTCCTGCCACCATGATGTCGCCCACACGCAGCGTTCCGTTGCTCACAAGCACGGTTGCCACATAGCCGCGACCCTTGTCGAGCGACGACTCGATAATCGAGCCTGTTGCCTTTCGGTTGGGGTTGGCTTTAAGGTCTAGCATCTCTGCCTCGAGAAGCACCTTGTCGAGCAGTTCTTTAACGCCGATACCCTTCTTGGCTGAGATTTCCTGCGACTGATATTTTCCACCCCAGTCTTCCACGAGGTAGTTCATATTGGCGAGCTCCTCCTTGATTTTGTCCGGGTTGGCGGCAGGCTTGTCTATCTTGTTGATTGCAAACACGATTGGCACACCGGCTGCCGAGGCGTGGTTGATTGCCTCGATGGTCTGCGGCATCACGTTGTCGTCGGCGGCAACGATGATGATGGCGATATCCGTCACCTTGGCTCCGCGGGCACGCATTGCCGTAAATGCCTCGTGACCCGGGGTGTCGAGGAACGTGATGCGGCGGCCGTCCTCAAGTTTCACGTTGTAGGCTCCGATATGCTGTGTGATGCCACCAGCCTCGCCGGCAATAACGTTGGCGTTGCGGATGTAGTCGAGCAGCGATGTCTTACCGTGGTCTACGTGTCCCATCACGGTCACAATCGGCGGACGCGGCAGCAAATCTTCCTCGGAGTCGGCCTCCTCGTTGATTGCCTCCGACACTTCCGCACTGATATATTCTGTCTTGAAACCGAATTCTTCTGCTACAAGGTTGATGGTCTCAGCATCGAGTCGCTGGTTGATGGAAACCATCACGCCGATATTCATACATGTGGCGATAACCTTGTTGACCGGCACATCCATCATCAGTGCCAAGTCGTTGGCTGTCACGAATTCTGTGATGCGCAGCGTCTTGCTTTCCTTTGCCTCCAATGCGGCTTCCTCGCGCTCGCGCTCTTCAAAAGCCTCGCGCTTCTCTTTTCTCCATTTAGCACTCTTCTTCTGAGGCTTGTTGGTGAGGCGCGCAAGTGTTTCCTTAACCTGCTTCTGCACGTCTTCTTCGCTGACCTCTGCCTTTATGTGGCGCTTGGCCTTGTTGTTCGGACGGTCGGCGTTCTTGTTCTTGTTGCGGCGGCTGTCGTTGTTGCCTCCACCTTGCTTCTGTCCGCCGGCTTGCTGTCCGCCCGGATGCTCAATGTCGACTTTCTCCTTGCCGATGCGTTTGCGCTTGCGCTTCTCGCTGTCGGCGTTTGCGCCTCCGTTGGCTTGTTTTTCCTTGGCGATGCGCTCTTTACGCTTTTCCTCCTTCGACTTCTTCTTCGGACGGGTCGACTGGTTGATGGCGTCAAGGTCGATTTTGCCGAGAATCTTAGGAGCGGCGATTGTTGCCACGACAGTCTTGATTTCGTTGGATTCCGAAACCTCAGGCACTGCGGCTTTCGGCGCGCTCTGTGGATGTGGCGCCGGCTGCGGAGCTGGCTTTGCCTCCTCTTTCACCTCCGCCTTCTTAACCTCTTCCTTTACCTCTTTCTTTACCTCTGGTTTAGGTTCCGGCTTCGGCGCAGGTTTCGGTGCGGGTGCGGGCGCAGGTGCAGGTGCTGGCTTGGGCTCTGGCTTCTTCTCTTCAACGACAGGGTTGTTGTGCTTGTCGAGTTCGATTTTGCCGAGAATCTTTGGCTTCTGCACGGTTTCCACAACAGTCTTTATCTGCTCCGGCTTTTTAGGCTCTTGCGATGCCTTGTTTTTCACTTTGTCCTTCTGACGCTCCGAGGCATAGCGCTCCGACTTCGACTTCAAGTCTTTGTCGTTTTTAAACGCGCGCACCAGCATTTCGTGCTGCTCGTCGGAGATGCGAAGGTTCAGGTTGCCTGGATCGCCGACCTCCTGATTGTGTTTCTGCAGAAATTCCACCAGCGTAGGAATCCCCACATTCAAATCGTTTGCTACTTTGCTTATCTTTATTGGCATATTGCTTGTTAAGTTTCCTGTTGTTAATCCTCAAATTCCGCTTTCAATATATCGAGCACTTGGTCGACGGTGCTTTCCTCAAGGTCGGCTTTGTCGATTATCTGCTCGCGTGGCATGTTGAGGACGGCTTTTGCCGTGGTGCAGCCGATGCCTTTGAGGGCGTCGATAACCCAGCTGTCGATTTCGTCGCTGAATTCATCAAGATAAATGTCGTCGCTGTCCTCTGTGAAGCGGTAAACATCAATCTGGTAGCCGGTCAGCATTGTGGCAAGCTTGATGTTCAAACCGCCTTTTCCGATGGCAAGCGACACCTCTTCCGGAAGCAGCATCACCTCGGCGCACTTCTCTTCCTCGTTGATGCGGATTGACGACACCTTGGCGGGGCTGAGGGCGCGGCGGATGTAGAGTTCGGGATTCGTTGTGTAGTTGATCACGTCGATGTTCTCGTTGCGCAACTCGCGCACAATGCCGTGGATACGAGAGCCTTTCACGCCGACGCATGCGCCGACCGGGTCGATGCGGTCGTCATACGACTCTACGGCTATCTTGGCGCGCTCGCCAGGGATGCGGGCGATGCCTTTAAGCAGGATGAGTCCGTCGTGAATCTCCGGCACCTCAATTTCAAACAGACGGCGGAGGAATTCAGGGCTTGTGCGCGAAATTATCACCTTCGGGTTGTTGTTGGCATTCTGCACTTCCTTGATGACGGCGCGGATGGTTTCGCCCTTGCGGTAACGGTCGCTCGGAATCTGCTCTTCCTTCGGGAGGATGAGCTCGTTGTGCTCCTCGTCAAGAACAAGCACTTCGCGTTTCCAGATTTGGTAGACCTCGCCTACTACAATCTCGCCTTCCATTGCCTTGAACTTGGTATAGATGGCGTCTTTCTGAAGATCGAGTATCTTGGATGCGAGCGTCTGACGGAGTGTCAGGATGGCGCGGCGGCCGAACTTCTCAAACACGATTTCTTTCGTAACGTCCTCGCCGATCTCGCATTCCGGGTCAATCTCGCGGGCGGCGGTAAGACCGATCTGCATGCTCGGATTCTCTACAGCGCCGTCGGCCACTACTGTGAGGTTTTGATAAATCTCGCAGTCGCCCTTGTCTGGGTTCATGATTACGACGAAATTCTCGTCCGATCCAAACATCTTTGCCAGCACATTGCGGAACGATTCCTCCAACACGCTGATCATTGTGGTCTTGTCGATATTCTTCAGCTCTTTAAACTCCGAAAAGCTGTCTACCATGCTTATGGTTTCCTCTTTCTTTGCCATAATGTCTTAAAACTGGATTACGTATTTTGTATATTTTATTTCGTTATAACCGAAGCGGAGGTCTTCCTCCTGCTCCACCGGACGCTTGGCGCCTTCGGGTTTCACTTTCTTGACCACCGTAAGCACGAAGCCGTCGGCGTCGGCACTCTTGAGGATGCCTTTGAGCTTGCGACCGTCGGCGGTAAGCACTTCAACCTCGTTGCCTTCGTTCTTGTGATACTGGCGCTCTACGCGCAGTGGCGATGTCAGTCCGGCTGAGCCGATTTCAAGTTCATAATCTTCCTCGTCGCGGTCAAACTCGCTCTCAACAAGTCGGTTAAGGCGGATACACTCATCTATGTCCACACTTGTGTCGCTGTCGATTTCCACCACAATGTTGTTGTCCTTGCTGATTCTGACGTCGACGAGAAAAAGGTCGGTGCCTTCCATTCCTCGCTCCAAGACTGCTGTCAGCGCGCTTTTGTCAATCATTCTTCAATTGTTGATGTATTAATAAAACAATGGAGAAGACTTCCGCCCCCTCCATTTCCGTCTGCAAATATACTTATTAATAGACAAATGCACAAACATTTGGTTTCAACGGCTCAAAAACTGTCTTATAATTAGCGATATTTAACACTGTCAAGCAAATTATACGTTTTTTTAGCATCCTCAACGCGCTTTTTTTGACGTTCGCCTGGGATGCCTGTTCCGTTACCGCGGCAGTTGCCGCTCATTCTGTGGGTTAAATAAGTTAAAAACTTGTTCCCGATGCTTGTTTCTCAAAGAAATTTCATATCTTTACGCAGTTTAGTAATAACCTAACCGAAAAAGGACAAAGAAAAATACAGAATACACATCATTTATTAACTTAAAATCTTTTTTATGAGAAAGTCTTTTAAACACATTCTGTTGGCTGGCTTGACCATTGCATCGACAGCCATGGCTATGAATGCACAGACTTTGACGCAGGACTGGAAGGTGACCGAGGGTCTGCCTGCAGCCGCCGATGCCCGTTGGGGCATTGGTTTCGACGGAAAAGTCTACACCAACGACAAAAGCGTGCCTCAAATCATCGCTATTAATGCCGAGGGGAAAACCACTGTAGCAACGAGCGCTGCAGGTACAGCAATCACTGTCGATGGAGCTGGAAACTTCATCGTAAACGATGGTTTTCCTAACGCCGCTTCTTCAACAACGTTCAAGATTCTCCCTGCTGGAACAACGGAGATGATTGATTTGACAGTCACTCTTCCTGAAGGCGTGACAGCCGGCCGTATGGACTTCTTGGGTCGCGCTGTCGGCAATGTTATGTCGGAAACAGGCGGTGCTTTCTACATCACTCCTGCCAACTCTGGAAAAATTGCAAAAATCTTTGTTGCAAAGGGTGTTCAGGTCGCTGAAAAGTCAAAAGCTATCGCTGCTGGCATCGCATGCGCTTCCGACGGACATGTTCAACCTGCCGACAACAATCCTGAAACCGACAACATTTTTGTGCGTCCGGCACGCGCGCAAGCTTTCTTTGACGGCTTGACAAAGGTCGGAACGGCAAACCTTACCGCTGGTGGCGACGCTGTCACTCTCGACGGAACTTTGTTCACATTCGAGCCTTGCGGAACAAACTACGTTGACGGTTTCCAGGTTGTGAACCGCACAACAAACGAGGTGGTTGCAACTCACGAAAACGAATTCTCGAAATCTGCCGCCGCTCCTAACCAGAACGCGATTTCTGTAGAGAAGGTAGACGAATACACTGCTGCAATCTACCAATACGTTCCTGGTCAGATAGCTGCAAAGTACACATTCTCTATTCCTAAGCCGCTTCCTGCTCTTGAGGCCCGCAACGCTTACGCTTACGACATCAAGGTGGAACCTGCTGCTGAAAACTACACTGTTTCTTATCGCTTGAACGCTCCTGCTGAATCTGTAAAGGTTCAGATGTTTGTCGACGGCGAAATGACAAAGGAATACGAAGGTACTACTGTAGCTACTTACGGTGACTACGAAATGACAACCCTCAAAAACCTCAACTCTGTTGAAGTTCCGGGTGCCGACGTTCCTAAAGACGCGTTGGTGCAATTCAAAGTTGCCGTTACAAGCGCCACTGTTGCCGAGCCTACTGTAAACACTAAGAAATACAGCTTCTACCACCCGTCAAGCGTGGACGTAGACAACAACACCGACAGCCCTAACTTCGGACGAATCCTTGTTGCCGAGGCTATGGCTGCGAAACCTACCGGCTACCACTCTTCTGGCGAAAACAATGGTCTGTATGCTTTCGACCCGACTATGAACCCTATCAAAAACGCTGAAGGCAAATATGCGTTCAAGGGCGGTCAGACTTTCCAGACTACATTCCCTAATGGAAAAACTTCTTACGACCCTCGAAAAGTGCGCATCGCTGTCGACGGACGTATCTTCCTGAGCGGTCAGAACTCTAACGGCATCGCACTCTGGCAGGTTGACCCAACCGACCTCAACGCTGCGTTCAAGCCGGTAATCAAGGGCACTGCAAACCCTGACACTTACGAAATCACTAACGAGGCTGGCGAATTTATCGCTGCGCCTAACGTAAGTATGGACCTCCAAGGCTCTGGCTATGGTCTCAAGCTGTTGATGCTTTCTACAAACGCAAGCGGCACCAGCTTCTCTTACTCTGGCTACCGCACCGACGAGTACTACATCGGCAAAGCCACTACTTGGGACGCCGCTCCGACACAGGCTATCGACGCTTTGACTGGTAAATACACCACCACTCACACCAACTCTACTGCTATCTACGACAACGAGGGCGGTATATGGTATGCCAACTCTCGCTCTAAAGCTACGGAAGCGGAACCTACTTTGGTCCACATCAATGCTGAAGGCGTAGAGGACTACAAGGTTGACTCTAACGACAAGGGCGGCTTCTACGGCGGTGGCGGTATCCGCTTCAACGCCGACTTCTCTCTCCTCGCTATCGGTACTTCTGACAAGACTCTCACTGTATTCGAGGTTTCTAAGGACGACAATGGCGCTCCTGTTTTGACTGAAAAATACAAATTCGCTACGACTATCGGACGCAACCTCAACGACATCGCTTGGGACTGCGCAAACAACCTCTACATTGTCAGCAACAGCGGTGAGTTGTTCAAGTCGGTTGCACTTCCTCGCGAAAGCGGTGAAGTGGTTGTTGCCGCTCCAAGCAAATACGACATCAACATCTCAAGCGACGAGTATCCTGCTTCTGTTTACATCATCGGTTCTAATAATGTATGGAATCCTGAAGCCGGCGTGAAATTGACCAAGGGGGAAAACGGTGTCTACACTGGCACTTTAACAGGTCCTTGCAACTTCGGTATCACTACAGTGCTTAACGCTGACTGGGATGTTGTCAATGCAAACCGCTACGGTTTTGAGACCGACAACGCTGCCGTTACTCTCAACCAGGCTATGCCTATCGTGAAGGCTGCCGGCGCTATCCGCGTGGCTGAGGAAGGCGAATTCGAACTCACTGTCGACCTTAAGAATATGACTGTCCTCGTTGCTGGCGAAGCTCCGGTGGTTTATCCTGAGAAGCTTTACCTCCTTGGCACTGTTGAGCCTAACGCTTGGGATCCTGCCGACGAGACTCACGTTGCCAACCAAATATCTGAGGGCATCTATCAGATTGATAACGTCTCGATTCTCGCTGCCGATGAAAACGACTATGGCTACTTCGCATTCACTTCAACTCCTGGCACTTGGGTCGATGTCAACGCTCATCGCTACGGTCCGGCTGAAAAGGATACTGAGCTTGCCGACAAGACTATGTCTGCTATCGGCTTGAACGGCGACACTTCTTACAAGATCAAGAGCGGTGCATACAGCATCACTGTCGACCTCGGTCTCAACACTATCTATGCTGTCCGTCTGGGCGACAACGTTAACGACGCTGCCGTTGAAGCGGCTAAGGTTGTTGCTGGTATCGGCGAAATCCGCATCATCGGTGAGGCTAACGCTGTTTCTATCTTCAACGCTGCCGGACAGGCTGTCGCTGTAAACAGCAAGGACGCTCAGTTCTTCGTTGCAAGCGGCATCTACGTAGTTGTTGTCGATGGCAAGGCTACTAAGGTCCTCGTGAAATAACATTTCACTTCAATAAATCTAAAAAGGCGAGTCTCTTTCGGGACTCGCCTTTCTTTTTCGCCGTCCTCGCCGGGACGGCTTGAAAAGACACTTCGTTAATTCTTTCATCCGGCGCACTGCGCCATAGCGTCGGCTCGCTTCTTGCGCGTGCAAAACCGCTCGCACTGCAGGCAGATGTCGTAGCCAAGCAGTGCTCCGAGGATGAAATCCTCCTCGGGCGACAGCTGATGGAGCGGGCGCACGATAAACTGCCTTACCGCCGCAATGCATTCCGGCTTGCCGAAATACAGATTGACGTTGTTCTCGTTGGCCGACTGCTCGAAGTGGCAGATGCCTTGATCGTCGAGTCGTGCCACGGCTGCCGCCAGATAGCGGCGGTTCAGCGTGCATAGCACCATGTTGCGCACGCCTTTCTTATATTCGTACACATAGTTGAGAAACACCTGAAGCTCGCTCGACAGCATCGTGTTGGCTATTTCCATCATTGTCGTTGGTCGTTTTTTATTTTGTCATTGACGTTTGTTTCTGTCTCTCGGTTATTCCACGCCCTCGTTCTTCAGCTGTGCGGCCCAGGCGTCGATGCGTCCGTCGGTCTTGTCGTCTTCGTTGACTTCGTCGAGTGCCAGACCGACAAACTTGCCGCCGCTCTCTGCCGCCGAATCATCGTAGGTATAGCCGGAGGCATCGACCTGACCGACAAACGTGCAGCCGGTGGCTGCCAGACCGTCGTGGATTTCGCCCATGGCGCTGCAAAACGTGTCGCTGAACGACGAGGAGTCGCCGCAGCCGAACAATGCTACTTTCTTGCCTGTCAAGTCCTGACACTTCAGCTGGTCGAGAAAGTCGCACCAGTCGTCTTGTAGCTCGCCGGCGCCCCATGTGGAGGAGCCGAGCAGCAACGCGTCGTAGCCCACGGCATCGGCAGCTGTGGCCGACCCTACATTGTGCACGTCGGCGGAAGCTACGCCGAGTTTCTTCGCTATTCGCTCTGCAACAGCCTCGGTAACGCCTGTTGTTGAGCCATAAAAAATACCAATTTTCATCTTCGTGTAGTTTAATTGTTCATTGTTGTTTTTCTGGTCGTAAAATTACGTCGGCGCATTGCCTTCCGCAATACCTAAATCAGCGTAATTTGACCGCTGCGGCATACCTATCATTTTGTGAAAATTTGATAACAAGGCAGTCTGTCAACGCTTTACAGCCAACAATCGACCCTGTCGGAGAGCGTGGCGGCAAGGCGCAGACCGGATAGCGTCCGGGCGGCGTTGTCGCGGAATTGCATGGCAAGACTCTCGCGGGCGGCATAGCAGCTGGCAAGCACCGACTGTGCGACGTAGCGCTCTGCATAGCGGCGCAGGCTCTGGGCGGTGCCGACGCCGTCAACGGTCAGCGACAGCGTGTAGGTGGTGTCGCTGTCGGAGGGAATCGAAAATGATTGGCTGTCTACGATGCTCGCGAGTTCGCCGGCAAGACATAGCCAGGCGTTGAGGCAATAAACGCCGAGCAATCGGCGGTTGTCGGACGAGATTACTGCCGGACGGCTGTCGCGGCCGCTCATCAAGGCGAGGCACGCACTCTCGGCATAAACTGTTTTAAGCACTTGCTCAATGTCGATTGAAATTGTGATTTTTCGTGTGTTGTTCATTGTCTTTTTTTAATTGTAAAGGTTATCAAGATTAGTGTTGTTGCTGCCGCAAGCAATGCGGCAAGCGAAAGTCGGTAGCGCGTAGGCAGCCGGCGCGTCGATGTGGTCTGCTCTGTCGTCCCGATGCTCACGCCTGTAGCTGCCACCGCCACTGTGTCGGTGCGCTCCTCGGCTGCAAGCCGGCGGTGCCGGCTTATGCTTCTCACGGCTTGACGGCCTGTCGAGTCGGGGGCAAAGAAGTTTATCTCAACGGTTTCCGATGCCTCTTTCGCCGATGCCGTGATGCGGCGTGTGGCGGCGACGCTGTCGGCCGTTTCCGTGTGTGTCTGCAATCCCGCAGTGCTCTCCACTGCCCTATGGCTGTGGCACGAGGATAGGCTAAACAGTGTGGATACGATGATTGCTGTGGTTGTGTATTTCATGGTAGATGATTTTTGAAGCTTGTTTTTTCGACAGGAAGTAGCGTGACGCTTTTTGTTCGGCAAGCACTGTCGCCACGGCTTCGGCAATCGTGCATTTGCGCCTGTGCATGACGCGCCTGACGTGGAGGCTTATCTCCTCCCACATCTGACGCTTCAGTTTACTCCGGCGGGAGCATGGCTTGCCGTCGCGCACCATCTGATACATCATTCGCAACGCGTAGTCGTAACTCACGTCGTAGCGTGGTGTGCCGCCGCGGAGCGCACGGTCTATCACGTTGTAACGGCTGTCGTAGCGGTTGGTTTCGATGGCTTTCTTCAGGCTGCGTTGCCAGTTTGCCATCAGTTCTTGGTTTCTCATGATTTTGTGCTCAAACATAATTCTCGGTTTTGATTTGTGTGTTTTTCTTGGAAATCTGATGCGAAGATAATACACAAAATGGCGATTTGCAAATATTTTGTTGGCTTTTTACCAATAAATTTCCTAAATCTCTTATACTCAGTCGCACAGCAAACACGGCGTGGCGCAAAAAAAACGGGAGGCATACCGCCTCCCGCCACTATTTTTTTTGTCTTATTTTTTCTTTTTAAGCTTGTTCAAGCCGCTTTTTAATCCTGACTTAACCTTTTTTGTGGCTTTGTCCACAGGGTTGCTCGATGTCGACGTCGATCCGCCGTCGCCACCGTTTTTGGCTCTATACTCTTCCCAGTATTTATCATATTCAGCCTCGGTTCCACAAACAATTTTACGTCCGTTTGTTTTACCTTTCTCGTAAGAAATCTGCACTACGGTCTGTCCCTTGTCGTTCTTCTTCATTACCACACTGTGAGTAAAATACGAATTATCATAGCAGTCAAACGTTTCCGTATTTCCCGACTTCTTATAGTTTTTCACTGTCAGCTCATCATCTCCACAAGAGTCAGGAATGTATTTTTTAGCCTCACGGTCAAGGATAAACCAACTGGTTTCAGGCTGATCCTCATGTCCCTCCTCATAAAGGAAATAATACTTTTGTTGAGCGGCATACGCTCCAACTGCCGACAACAACAAAGCGGCAGCACTCATTAGAATTTTCTTCATAGTTCTTTTTTTATTAAGTTATTTCATCACTTTCATCACCTTATAGCCCACCTTCACTACGTAGACCCCCGAAGGCAGGACAACCATCTGCTTCTCCGCTCCGTCGCGGCTTGCATAAACCACTCTTCCGCCGGCATCGTAGACCGCCACATCGGCGCCTTCCGGATTTTCAACCACCACGCCGTCGGCTGTGGCATAAGCGTGCGCCGCAGAGGCCTTCAATGCGCACACTGCGCCTTCCTGCTTCACCTCAACGAGGTCGCTGTAGTTAGAATCATCGAGTTCCGACCCTGACGACAACCGCTTCAGCGAGGCCACCTGATACCAATACACGTCGCCTGCCACCTTGTCGCCTGTTGCGACGTCGTGGCTCGACACGTCGCCTGTTTCCACAAAGTCGTAGACGAGCATAGCATCGTCGCCTGCCTTCATAGGCTGGCTGATTGTCATATTGTCAAAATATGCGTTGCTGTCGCCACCAACCATATCCAGCTCCACATAGCAGCCCTGGATTCCGCCATCGAGCTCAAGCGTATAGTCTGCCCACTCCTTGGTCAGCTCCACCTTGCCCACCTTGCCGAGTGCGTATGAGGGTCCTGCCATCAGATATTCAGTGGCGAAGACCGCTACAGTGGCTGTGCCGGTGGTCTTCGCGCGGAACGTCACCGTAAACTTGCCGTTGTTGTTCTGCAGGCTGTACATCGGCGACATGAGCATTCCGTTCTGCTCTGCCGACTTTTTGTTGTAAAGTCCAAAAACGCCATGGCATGAATATGCGCCATAGACATACCAGTTGCTGCGGTTGGTGTAGCCGTCGAGCCATCCCCAACCTATGTCGAACGGACTCTCGATAGAGCCATATTTGAATCCGCTGAAATCATCGTTGTAGAAATAGTAGGTTTCATCAGCCGGCGCTTTGTGGCGGATATATGTGTAGACGGTGTAGCAGTTGGCTCCTGAGACCTTTTCCCAATTGGCTGTAAACCCGGCATCGCTGACGTTGGTTGCCGGCTTGACAACAGGCACTGGCAATCCATGCGCCAGCTTCTGAGGCCCACGCTGGGGCGCGGACACTCCTGCCATCGCAGCCGTGGCAACGAGAAGCATCGCTGTCAACAAGTAAATTTTATTCATAAAGCGGTTTTTGTTATGTTGTCTAAATGTTTTTCCTATTACAATTACAAAATTACACAAAACATTGACATTCCAATACTTTTTCTTAAAAAAAGTGTGCCGGAACAATCCGTCCGGCACACTCGTCAAATATGCAATTCCGTTTTTTCTATCTTACAATGGTCTTTACCACCTTGTCGCCTACGCGGACAATTACAAATCCTTGGCAATCAACAGCGTTCTCGCCCTGATGTGCCTCAAATGCAGCGATTACACGGCCGTATGCGTCAACAACTGTGACTGGGGCTGCCTCTGCCGCATCGACAACGAGACGTCCGTTGCGTGCAAACACTTTGAATCCTGCGGCTGCAACGTCGGCAACGCCGTCTGCTCCACCAACCACAATTTCGTTGGATGCGCCTGAATAAACCACATCGTCCATACCAACGGTTGTGATTGTGTTCACGCTTGCATACACTTTGTAAGAATATTCCGTGTTGGCCGCCGGCTCATAAGTGAATTTCGCCGACAGTCCGGTTGTCTCAACCTGCTGGGCCACGGTGCGCACCTTGTCGCCTGCCTTGGTCTTCTGAGTAATCACCACATCGTCAAAATGCACCTCGCTGGTACCTCCGTAAGAGAAGCGGATAAACGTGCCTTTCGCGCCTTTGGTAAACATTGTGCCGTAGTTCTTGAACGCGCCCTCGTCGAGTTCGATTTCCGCGCTCTCAAGCACTGTGGTCTCGTTGTTTGCCTGTGTCAGAAGGTCTACTGTAACTTTTTCTCCGGTCTTGTATTTTCCGCTGTCGCCTGCGGCTGCGGTAAAGTCTACAAACACCACCCCGCCATTGCCGCTGAGGTCAAGAGACGGCGTTACAAAGAACGCACTTCCAAACATCGGCCAAAGCACAAGGCTTCCGCCACCGAAAGCGTATGTCGATGCATACCAACCTGGTGTGTGGGTGTAGGCGTCGAGGTTGTCTGGGTCTTTTGATGGAAGATCAATCAAATCAAACGATCCTTTCGTGATGCCCGCGAAATCTTCGTTGAGAATCTCTGTGTCGCTGTCCTCCGTAAGAGTTATGGTCTTATA
>ULXM01041441.1_pt1 | contig 13892 bp, 9 predicted proteins | sample 1961271 | NCBI WGS metagenome assembly ULXM01 (sample SAMEA4835838, study PRJEB28245) | human gut metagenome | biome: gut microbiome; material: fecal sample | place: Denmark | collected 2008 | reverse complement strand
CACCACAACACATATCCATCATCGTATTCCCAACATTTGTTTTCCTGGTTTATTCTTCGAAGATATTCTGCTATCTATCGGAGATATTTTCGTATTCTTCGGAGATATTCTGCTATCTTTCGGAGTAATTTTCGGGTTAATGAGTTCAGAAATGTTATCGTTTGACAAGTGGAAGAGCCAATTTGTTATCGCCCACAACAAACTAACCTAATGAATATCAGAACAAAAAGTAACGAATTAAGTTTATTTAACCCTAAAAAACAACTATTTATGAAATAATTTCATTAAATTTGCAGCGTCTAAAAGCTCCACTTGTAAGCGTAAGCAAGATGATGATAGTAAAACTACCAAAACGATAGTCAAACTACCCCAAAAAAACAACGAGCTGGAGGACAAGAATATAAGTAAGTGATATTAAAGAAACTGAAAGTACAATTTAAACTTAAATAGATATGAAAGTATTCAATTCTACTCTTGCTGCCATCGGTTTGGCGGCATTCGTATTCGCATCATGTAGCGACAGTAACAGTGATCCTGCAGGTGGAACTGCACCTGTTATTAACCCTGCAGACCTCACTTCAGTAAAGCTTGTTGCACAGCAAATTGACAACAGCAACATCGCTAACTACAAGAACACCACAGCTAATGCTAGAAAGTTCTTCTTGACAAGAGCTGGCGAGGCTAGCTTCACAACTGCTATGCCTACAGTGCCTGCAAAGACTGACTACAAAAAAGTGTTGAATCTTAGCGGACCAGCTGATCTCACTAAACAGGCTTACACAATTAGCAGTGGAAAGGACATTAACTTCACAGGAAAGAAAATCAATGGAGCTACTATTTTCGTAGACGGCAAATGCACCATGCAGTATGACGAAACTACCCAAATGAGTAACACAACTATTGTGTTGCTTAGCTCTGCTACATTGAAATACAATGGTACTGGCAAAATGATTCCTAGCGGATGTACAGTTTACTGCACAAGTCCTAGAAACGTTTTCACCGCCACAAAAAGCAACATAGAGATTGATGGTAACCTTTATGCTGACTTCACAGGAGAGAAGAGCGATGGCAGCAAGGTCTTGACTACAGGTCTTGGAGGTATCGTCAAGGAAAATCAACAAGATAAAGATGACCCAAAGATTACTCCTACACAGAATATCACATTCGGTTCTGGCGCAAATGCTTATATCAATGGTTCTATCCGTGCAATGAAGTTGACAATCGACCAAAATGCAAATGTATACACTACAGCAAACGTGTTCGATTCTAAGGGCTTTGATTTGAACGGTAACCTGAAAGTTGATGGATTTGTTCAGGTAGGTGATTTCACCAACATGAATGAAAAGAGACAAGCTGTAGCAGCTGACATGACTGTAAATGGCTACCTTGAGACAGGCACAAACTCTGCCGTAAAGGTAACAGGTACTCTCAATGCCAATGCTGGCTCTAAGATTGTTGCTAACTATATTAATGTGACAAACAATCCAAAGGACGCAGACAAGAACCAGTTGAAGGATGAGAACGGCAAGACCATTCCTGGCGATGCTTACCTCAAACTGAAGGGTGATTGTAAGATTATCCTAGGCAATAAGAATGTCGTCAACGTCAACAACTTGGAAACAGATAACAATGCTAAGGGTCAAATCGAATTGGCTGAAGCAAATGCCGTTGCTGTCATCAAAGCAGACAAGTTCACAAACAATGGAGCAGAAAAAATTATGGCCTTGCAGACTAGCGGAACAAATGCTTCATTCCTGCTTGAATTCACAAAGAGTTTCCAGGGAACAAAGGAGTTGAATTCATTTGAAGATCTTGACATTCAAGCAACATACGTTGACTATGACAAGACTAATCTGAACAACATGATTGCTCTTAAGGATGATAAAAACAAAAGTTACGGCTATGAGTGGAAGGGAGATGCTGACCAGTTGCTGGTTTCAGCTCATAAGCTTGACTTGATTGCATCAGAGGAATCAGCAAATGGTCAGTCTGCTACATGTATCCAATCTGCAAATAATAAGCTCTATGTATCATATCACACATATGGCGACAAGAAATTTGGTGGCAACATTGAGGTACTTTCAATGACTGGCAACCAATTGCAAGTAGATGCTAACAAGGCTGCAGAAAACTGCGATTACAACCATCTTATCGTAGATGGCAACAGCCTTTATCTGGCAGGTAGCGGCACAAAGTCAGCAGGTGCTTTCTTAGGAAAGGTTGATATCAATGATGGCAAACTTGGCGATGAAGTGAAACTTTACGCTATCGACAACAAGACCAAGATGGATGCTAACTGTGTAGCTGCATTCAATGACGAACACGTAGTAGCAACAACCCAAGGTCTTACCTCATTCGCCAAGGACTTCAGTTTCTGGAACAAGTCGGGTGAAGAAGGAAAGCATGTAGTCACTGCTTTAGGCAAACTTTACACATTGGATGTAAAGGGCAATGTTAATGTTTACGACAACAACGACTTGGAGAATACAGTAGCAAGCTATAATGTCGGTGAAGTTTATCCAAAGGACAACAAGGCTGTTATGGCTGTTAGCGACTCAAATGGTGACATATACGTATGTAAAGGTGAAAATGGCGTTGCTAAGATTTCTGGCGGTCAAGTAAACAAAAACTTCTTTACATGCCCTACATTTACAAACCCTGATAAGACAGGAACAGTTAAGGGTCGTGCCAATGGTATCGCTATCGGTGAATACATCTATGTAGCATGTGGTGGATATGGTCTCGTCGTACTCGACACAAACGGAAACGTTATCTGCCATCGTAAGGCAAACGCTTACAAAGATGAGAAATGTGGTTCTGCAAACTATGTTGCCGTTGAAAATGTAAATGGCGAAGAGTATGTCTACGTTGCATACGGTCAGAACCGTGTACAGGTATTCAAAGTTACCAAGACAAAGTAATCAGAAAATACAATCCTATAAATACTTGTTCTCTCTCACTCTTCGTGAGGGAGAACAAACCTTATAAAGGCTAAATTAACTAGCTATTAAACAATTATAAGGTATGCGTAAAAAGTGACTAAAGTATTAACGAATAATTATAGAATAACATGAAAGCTATAAATATAAAGCTTGCTACTTTTAGTTTCGCAGCTATGCTCCTTGCTTCTTGTAGTGATAGCAATAACATTCTTGAAAATGGTGGTACCACCCCTATCAAGACTATAGTAGGTTCTGCTGCTGTCACCTCCACAACTGATGCGCAAGAACTGGCAAGCCGCATTACAAACTATAAGGTAACTTCCGAAACATCAAAAGCAAGAACAAGAGCTTATACAAGAGTAGCAAACAATACGACAAGGCCAGCTGATGCTATAGATATTAGGGAGGTAATAAAACTAAATAGAAATTGGCTCGAAGGAGGAAAGAACTACTATGTACCAGAAGGAATTACTATTGAAAACGGTTTCAATTGTAGCCAATGGAATAATAAGAATGTTCCAGCAAATATTTATGTAGAAGGAACGTTCAAACTGAATAATTCCTGGGGTCAGGGAAATATCATAGTTTTGAAAAAGGGAACTCTATATGCTTCAAACACAAAAGAACCATTTAAAACGCAGAACAGTATAGAGAATCATGGTACCATTATATATGATGCAAATCAGAGCCAAGCTACCATCAAACAATACGTATACAATGAAGGCAACATGGATCTGAAGGACAAGGATGTCCAGCTTACAAACAATGGTAATCTAGCTGTTACTGGTAAATTTGAAGCTAAAAACTTAGAAGTTGGAAGTAACTGCAAATTTGTAAGTAGTTGTTCTGCTAACATAACAGGAAAAGCGTATTTTACAAATAATTGTGAAGTACAATTTATGTATTTAAAAGCAGGAAACATAACAGAAGATTCTGGAGCAAAATTATACATTTCCCCAAATTCTATGATGATATGCGACGGACGATGGATTAATTATAACCATGGTCAAGGATATCTTACTTTGGAAGAAAAGGGAACAGCATACATCCAGGCCAAAGAAATAGAATTTAACTTACCTGACAATTTGAAACACAAAAACAACAAGGGTGAAGTTGACGAAATCACATGTGATATGTTTCGCACATCAGGCAATGGAGCCAATATCGTTGTGAATGTAGTAGGAGACATGTTTGAGCAAAATGTATCTTCTCCATTAAATAAGGATATTGTCAAATGGAATAAAAATGGTAATGTCATATTGGCAGATGATGACGAAGCTAAGAAATTGACTATACCTGCTACCGACTGTAATAATGGTGGTTACAATACAGAAGATCCAAAGCCAAATAAGCCAACGACGGACTTGATTATCTCTGTGGAATATGACCACACACACGACATCTCTGCTACAGGCATCATGGATCTTGACGGCTATCTTTACATGTCATACCATACAAATCAGGAACAGAAAGACAATGCAGATAACTCACACGGAGGTTGTGTTGAAGTTCTTACTCCTGTAAAAAACAACAAGGTACAACTCTTGCAATACCTCTATGATAGCCAAAGAGTAATAGATTTCAACCACCTTCTGGCTGTTGAATTGAATAATGGCGAGAAAAAGATTTTCCTGCCAGGTAATTATAAAGGGAAGGGTGCAATACTATCATACATGACCATCAATGAAGACCATATGTTAGCAACGGAGTCTAAAGAGATAACAACTTCAGACGTAGACAAGAATGGAAATCCAATTGTTAAGATCGTAGAACCATTGCAATACGCCCAATTGCATCCAGCAACAGAGGAGTATAAAGGTAAAAGATATGACGAGAATTGTGTTGTTTACAACAAGAAGAAAGATCACCTGATTGTTGCAACCACAGAAGGCTATGTCGTATACGATGCAAACACCATGAACGAAGTCGACAAAATAGAAAGACCAGGAAAGGTTAAGCATGTAGCAATCGGCAATGGAAAAATCGTCGGACTTTATCTTAACGACAAAAACCATTCTAGCGATGACGAGGTTGGAGCAACTATCGAAGTAATAAATAGAGATGACGAAGATTTCGAAAATTCTACAAAATTCAACACAACGGTAGGTATAAAACCAAATGATGGCAAGAATGTAGTTTCTGTTAGAGACAACTTGATATATGTTTGCCAAAGCGGACTCGGACTCTATGTTTACAATATGAAGGGTGAAGAGCAATGGCACTGGCAGATGCCAAAAGCTTGGAATGCCAAAAAGAATGTATACAAGGCATTATGTAACGGATGCGATGTAGATGACAAATACGTTTATCTAGCATACGGTTCTTATGGACTTGTCGTTTTGGACAAAAACACCCATGAGGTTGTTGCACATAGAGTAGCATCTAAGTCTGCTAACTACGTCAAAGTAAGAGACAACTACATTTATGTAGCATATGGTAGAGACCGCCTGCAGGTATACAACCTTTCAACAGGTGCTCATACAGAAACAAATTATCAAAAGAAGTAACAAAAGCCGAAATGCTTTTCAGATAATAAGAAACATGAGATGAATGCAGCTGCAACAGCTCGCAGCTGCATTCATCGTGTTTAATAACTCATTATGAAGCGAAAAATAATACTATACTCAACTACTGTTCTGCTCCTTCTCATGGCAGCACAAAGCGCTATGGCTCAGACGAAAGGCAAAAAGCCGAAAAGTTTCAGCCCTAAGATGCTCGTATATGAGAACCTGAAGAACAATAATGTACTGAGACACTTCAAACAGCGCTTCGCACAACTCGACACTCTCATCAAAAACCCTATATGGGTGAAAGCACCAGTCATAGAACTGGGACTCAATAAACAGCATCACGCTGATATCAATAAGACCGACTCTCTGTTCTGGTCGAAAACTGCACATGAGCACCTAGCGCTCAACAGACACAACGGTCTGGAAGTGACCGGACAGGTTTATGCCCGACCTGACGCGTACTTCGATTCTGATGAAGACGACGCAAAAGAGGTATCAAAATATAAGATGAAGGTTCAAGCCGAACTGGGATGGAACATCATCAACTCGAAGTTCTACCAAGGCAAAGAGAAAAGAACGAAGATTGCTCTTGCCAATGAACTCGACCGCTTGCAAATAAAAAAGCGCCAAACTGCAGACATCTATGAAAAGGCAGCCGATGAGCTGACCGAACAATATAATTTCTATATCGGTACTGTCATAGCACACAGACTGGACAACCTCGACATCATGAACGAAGCGTACCAGTTTATGCTGGAAAAAGACCGAATCAGCAACGACAAGATGCTGAAAGTGATGAACGATAAGTTGGAGGCTGAATACGACATCTCCGTGCTCTGCACAGACAGAGATATCACCAACAAGCCTATCTACCGCATCAAACCAACCAAGATTGTGGTAGACACAACAGCCCTCTGGAACCATCTGAACCAGGAAAGTCTGGATGCACGAATCATGATGGTGAAAGAACAGATTGCTGACAACGACAGCAAGCTGACCAACTACTTAAGCACTACCCGACTCACACCATTCGCAAGATGGTCGAGCTACTGGCAGAGCAACAACAAAATTTCGAACAATGCCGACGTGGGCGTGAGATTCACCATTCCTATCTGGAACGAAACGCCACGCAAACGACAGGCACTGGAGACCCAGAAGGAAATCATACGCAGCAGCCGCGGTACCGATGTGAAGGAAATAAAACAGTCGGTAGGCATCCTGCTCAAGAAGATAGACAACCTGAACAAGGCTATAGCCACCGAGGCTTTCCATATAGACCAGACCGGCAAATATATCGAAATGCGGCGGTTTGCTTACATGAACCAGAAGCAGGGATACAACTATCTGATGCGTATGGACGAATATACGGGACTCCTGGAAAGTATGGAGCGTATGTACAAACTGATGCAGAACCGCGCCCTCGCTATCATCAATATAGAGAAAGCAGTGAGCATCTATGACAACAACAACATCTTCAAAGAAATAGAACTTTGAATGTAAGGAAACTAGAATATGAATGAATTCCAATATAATGGCACGCCACAAGAACAGGCGATGGCAGACTTGCTGAAGACGCAGAGTCACCGCCTAGCCAGACAGCAGATCATCTTTGCCCTGATCTTCCTGCTGGTTATCGTGCTTGCCGCCTACTATATTGTCACTCGTATGATATGGGCTACCTTCGACGGTTATATAACCCTCGATGAAAACCATATCAGTGCCGTTGATGACATCTATATCCTTAAGGTGAACAAAGAAATGGGTGAAGTGGTGCATAAGGGAGATACGCTCTACTCTTATGTACTGCTAGGTAACATTGTGAACCAATACGACCCGAACATCCTGCCTTCTGCCGTAAAGGAGACTCACGACATGGAGGTACAGGCTAAACTCGCACAGCAGGAGATTCCTGTATTGCGCACCCGCCTTGCCGAACTGAGGAAACAGAAAGCCTCTGAAAGTTCGGACATCTACTACGGTCTTACCGACAACACCAAGCGAAATGCACTGGATGCTGAGATTGCCGAGGTAGAAGAGGAATTGAGAAAGCAGGCTAACAAGGTGGAAATCTATGCACAGGCAAAGAACACCACCTATAACTTCATGAGCCGCAGAGGAGCCGGCAGAGCAAATGCTTCCATGCCTTACTCCAGCACCAGCATCTACAACCCGGGACTTATACACTACTGCTGTGCACCAGCTGATGCCTACATCTCAAAAATCAATGTGAGCGACAAGACACTGGTGTTCAAAAGCGAGGAGGTGATGGTTATCCAGCACACCGACTATGCCGACTGTCATCTGGGCGTAATCGCATACGTACCCAACGACATGGTGAAGTATATGGAAAGCCCTGACGATGCAGACATCATCATCAACAAAGACCTGGAGCTGCAGGCTAAGTTGCAGATGGTAGGTCTGAGAGTAGAGGAAATACCAAAGCATCTGCAGAGCAACTTCTCGCATGATGCCAACGCTGTAGTTGCCGTCTTCACCCTGAACCCTAACCAGAGAGTTCCGGCATGGGTAATGAGCAACAAACTGCCGGTAAGAATAAGAGTGAACAAGATTAGTGCCATGCTCGATCCGAAGCCGCTGCCGATGTACACCGTCCCAGTGGGCAAGAACGAAAACGTGAAGCGAAGCAACCTGATTTCGAGCGACACCAATAATCATCAAGAACAAAAGAAATAAAGAATGATTGGACTTAGAAGAAACAAACGTGGAGACATGGTGCTTACCATCGATAGCTTTATAGATATCGACTCGACACCGGATATCCAGCCCGACTACTTCGATTGTATTTACATCAATACGGAGAGTGAGCGCGCGTTCCATGCCATACTGTATGGAACCAGTCCAATCTTATCGTGGAAATGTAGCTACAAACCGATATTTGTCAATACGGCATTATCAGGAAAGGAACAGATCATCGACTATATCATCGATGCCTATGTGAGCGACATGAACAATGAAAAGGTATATGAGATTATAGACAAAATCAAGCAGGCAAGACAGAAGTATGGCGTGAAAAACGAAACAGCACGCCCTACACAACCCAACCAGCTCTTTGCCAACATCCTGAAATACCTGCTCTCAAGAGACCAGCGAATCATAGGACACCGACTGCTGGAGAAATCATCTTTGGGATATATCAACCCAATCTTCGAGCACTACCACAGTATGGGTCTCTTCCATCTCAACGAGATGTTCATGTTCATCGACACTATGGTGGAGTTCGGATCACTGCGCATTCACCGCTTCCTGCTCAAGGAGCACCTATGCCCTAAGTGTAACCACTCTCACCTGCTCTATACAGAGTGCTGTCCGAAGTGCGGAAGTTCGAACCTGAAGATTCAGAACATCATCCACCACTTCAGCTGCGCCAACGTATCGCCGGAAAGCAGCTATAATGTGGGCGGTATGCTCATCTGTCCGAAGTGTCACAAGAAACTGCGCCACATCGGTGTTGACTATGACAGACCAGCCGTGGTATATACCTGCAAAGACTGCGAGAATTCGTTTACCTCGCCTATCACCAAGTCAACCTGCTGCTACTGCCAGAGCACCTTTCCGGTAAATGCCCTGGTGCCACGAGACGTAGAGGACTACGAGATAACGGAAGAAGGAATCAGAACGCTGACCAGCGGCAACATCATGTTCAACAACATGGTGAACATCTATGATAACTTCATGGAATATTATCTGCTGATGAACCGACTGCGCCGCCAGCTGATGGAAACCTACCGCAAGGATGAACTCTCGGTCATGGTAGGCAAGATATGGATTATAGATGAAAACAAGGATACCGTAAAGATAAAGGAAAGCATACAGGGCAAGCTCTGTAGAATCTTCTCCAATCACAAGGTGTCTTACAACAACAATATCTTCTACGTATCCTCTACCCTCTATGAGCAGGGAGAAACGGTGGAAGAAGCCCAGCAGAAACTGAGCAAGGAGATGTCGGTAGCCATCAGAAAGCTGGCCAACTCGATAGAACCGGACGAGATTATCTGCAGCATGCTGGAAACCAAGACGAAGACCATCGCCAACAACTATGACGAGTTCTTCAACAAACTGCAATATGTGGATATGACTCCAGACGACTACTGCCGCTACTCAGAGGAACCTCTGATGCAGGAAGAAGAGAAAGAGGTGCGGCCGCAGGAAGAGCTGCTCGATACGGAGCCGAAGGAAGATGAAAACGACAAGATACAGAAGCGCATCGTGCTCTACAAGAAACTCGTTGCCATCCTTGTCACCATCGCAGGTATACTCATAATCATGGCCCTCCTGGCACTCACCGTGCTGAGATAAGCCATCAAGAAGAAAGGGAAAAGCGTATGTTTAGCATAGCAGAACATCTGAACGATTTCTTCGACTGGATCAGCACGCTATCGTTTACCAGTATCGTGAATACCTACTGGTTCCTCTTCTTCATCGAGATGCCAAGATATTATATCCTGGAATATCTCGTAATCGGAAACCGACTGATGAAGAGAAACCGGTTAGAAAAAGAGAAAGAATATGCCAAATACTTCCTGTACCGCGAGAATCCGCTTATCAGCATCCTCGTACCGGGAAAGAACGAAGGCAAACATATATTCAAAATGGTGAACTCGCTGGCTGAGCAAACCTACCGCAACTACGAAATCATCGTGGTAGACGATGGTAGCGACGACGACACCAAACTGATTTGCAACGACCTCTACCGAGCCGGGTATATCACCCACTACCTGAGGTTGGATACAAGAGGCGGTAAAGCTGCCGCCAGCAACTATGGAGCCCAGATGGCAAGAGGCAAATACATCGTATGTCTGGATGCCGACTCTTCGCTCGACCGTGATGCGCTTGAGAAAATCCTACTCCCCTTCTACATCGATGGAATGGTGAAGGGTGTAGGCGGATGTGTGAAGGTACGCAACTACAAGGAAACCATCTGCTCGTCGCTGCAGGCTTTCGAATACCTGAAGCGAATACAGGTGGGACGTATCGTAACCAGCGAACTGGGTATCTACCACATCATTTCGGGAGCATTCGGAGCCTTCGAAAGAAAAACGCTGAAGGAAGTGGGCTATTGGGACATAGGACCGGGACTGGACGGTGACCTGACACAGAAGATCCGCAAAGCCGGATATAAAGTGAAATTTGCCGAAGATGCCATCTGTATGACCAATGTTCCTACCAAATGGTACAAGCTGTATCATCAGCGCATCAGATGGTCGCGCTCGCTCGTGAGATTCCGTCTCCGCAAACATGCCGACATTCTGCTGCCTACCAAGAACTGGAGTATCCTTAACTGGATATCCAACATGGAGAGTGTGGTTTTCGACTGCTTCCTCAATTTCCTGTGGTTGTGGTACATCATCAAGCTCGCCATCACATTTAACACGCACATCATCGAGGTGCTGGCGCTAGGCTACTTTATCAGAGTATGCTTCTCGCAGCTTGCCTTCATCCTGGTGCTGTTGGTTTCAGAAAGAAAGAGAGACGTGTGGTTCCTCTACAGATATCTGCCACTGATGTCGCCTTATACAGGTTATTTCCTGCGTATCGCCCGTCTGTCGGCTCATCTGCAAGAGCTCTTCTTCCGCCGTTCTTACAAGGACGCATGGAACCCTGAGAAGACTTCGCGCTATGCACAGCTCGAAGGAATCTAAAAGACCCGGGTTACTTGCTGTAACGCAAACACAGCAGGGAGCTCCCAATAAAAGAAATAACATTATAAAACATAAACAATATAGTATATGATAAACAAGTCTTTTGAGTTTAAGATTGGAGTAATAGGTTTGGGGTATGTAGGTACTCCACTAGCATGCTTATTCTCAAAGAAATACGATACATGGGGATATGACATCAAAGCAGAAAAGGTAGCCAAGTTAGCCAAAAGTACAATGACAGACAACAAAATTGTGTGCAAGGCATTGGAACAGGGATTGAAACTGACCAACAACATTGATGACCTGAAGAAGTGTAACGTGTATATCATCGCTGTACCAACACCGGTGAACAAATCGAACAAACCAGACATCAGCTGCGTGCGCAATGCAACTGCTGAGGTTGGCAAGATTCTGAAAGAAGGTGATATCGTGGTATACGAAAGTACCGTTTACCCAGGTCTGACAGAAGAGGTTTGTGCCCCATTACTGGCATCTACATCAGGATTGAAATTGAACCAGAGTTTCTTTGTAGGCTTCTCGCCAGAGCGCATCAACCCAGGCGATACGGTTCATACAATCGAGAACATCGTGAAGGTTACCAGCGGTTCTACACCCGAAGCAGCAGCTATCATCGACAGCCTCTATGCTTCAGTACTTACCCATGGCACCTACAAGGCAAAGAGCATCAAAATAGCAGAGGCATGCAAACTGATGGAGAACTGCCAGAGAGACATACAGATAGCCTTCTTCAACGAGATGGAAAAGATTTTCGACAAGATGAACATCAACATCGAAGACGTAACGGCGGCAGCCAGCACAAAATGGAACTTCGTGCCAGCTACTCCAGGACTCGTTGGAGGCCACTGCATCGCAGTAGACCCATACTATCTGATCAACAAGGCACAGGAGGTAGACGTAGTACCATCACTGCTCTCTACTGCCCGCGAGGTTAACGAGCAGATGGCGGTATGGATGGCTGGAAAGATAAAGAATGCATCTGAAAGCAGAAAGTTCAAGGCTCCGGAAACCAACGTGCTGATTCTCGGCTTCTCGTTCAAGCCAGACAGCGATGACCTGAGAAATACAAAAGTAGCCGATCTCTACATCAACCTGGTAGGTGCGGGATACAAGACTACACTCTACGATCCGCTGGTAGATACAGAAGAAGTGAAGAAAGAATATAACATCAAGGTGACAAATGATCCTAAAGTTCTAGAAAAAGAGTATCAGATTGTAGTCATCGGTACCCATCACAAGGTGTTTGACAACATCGATATGAACAAGATTATCACAGATAAAGGATTTATGTGCGACATCTACGGCATTCACAAGCCAAGAAGCTAGATCTTCAAGATCAGAAAGAACCTATATAATAAACCAGTGAAAGATGGAAAAGAACAAAGTGCTAATCGTCGATGATATTCCAGAAAACATTGAAACGATTTCTGAAATGATAAAGGACTTTGACATCGACGTGAAAACTGCCAATGGCGGAAAAGAAGCCATTGAACTGATTGACTCATTCAAGCCGGACGTGATACTGCTCGACTTGATGATGCCAAATGTAAATGGGTGGGACGTAATAGACCATGTACGCTCTAAATACTCGAAAAGTGAAATGGTCATCATCGTGGTTTCCCTGTTAAGCAACAAGGATAATGTGGATGAGTGCTATGAGCTTGGAGTAAACGACTACATCACAAAGCCTATCATCAAAGCCCGTCTCACCAGTTCGCTAGACGCTCATCTAAGCAGTCTTGCAAGAGGCTAAAGTGCCTCTTGCAAGATTGCTTCTGCATGAGCAATGCGATCACTAGTAGGAGGATCTATGCCTTCCAGCGGGTAGGCAATACCTAGTTTCTCATACTTGTAGATACCCATCGTATGATAAGGTAAGACATCTATACGCTCAATATTAGAGAGTGTTGAAAGAAAATCGCGCAACTGATAGAGGTATTCATCCTTGTCGGTAATACCTGGAATCAGGACGTGACGAATCCATACTGGTTTGTGTATCTCGCTTAAATATCGTGCACAATCCAGTATGTTTACATTAGAATGGCGGGTGAGTTTACGATGCTCTTCATCGTTGATATGCTTGATATCAAGAAGAACAGTATCAGTGACGGCCATCAGACGCTCGAATTTATCGAAGAAAGCACCCTCTTTCCTAAATGGTTGCGCTGATGTATCAAGACAAGTGTTGATGCCACGCTGATGGGCTTTCTCGAACAGTTCGATGAGAAAGTCTATCTGCATCAGGGCTTCTCCACCACTTACAGTAATACCGCCCTTGTCACCCCAATAACTCTTGAATCGCTCTGCCTTATCCAGCAGGTCATCGGCACTCCATTCCTCTCCCACTCCCATCTTCCATGAATCCGGATTATGGCAGAACTGGCAGCGCATCGGACACCCCTGCAGGAAAATCAAAAATCTGATGCCTGGTCCATCTACAGAACCAAAGCTCTCTATGCTGTGAATAAATCCTTTATGCATAACAATTAAGCTAAAAATGCCCGCTAAATATCCTCGGAAAGAAAATCTAGCGGGCAACCTATATATTACAAAGAGACAAGAGAATTCTTCACTCTTCCCTCTTCATTCTTCACTTCCTTAGAGTCTCTCGTGAGCCTGACGAGCGATTACGTCGAGCTGCTGCTCACGTGTCAAGTCGATGAACTTAACAGCGTAACCACTCACACGGATAGTAAAGTTCTGGTACTCTTCCTTCTCAGGGTGCTCCATAGCATCCTTGAGCTTGTCGATACCGAATACGT
>ULXM01013168.1_pt1 | contig 13949 bp, 12 predicted proteins | sample 1961271 | NCBI WGS metagenome assembly ULXM01 (sample SAMEA4835838, study PRJEB28245) | human gut metagenome | biome: gut microbiome; material: fecal sample | place: Denmark | collected 2008 | reverse complement strand
TGGCTTGCCAATCGTAAAGGTAGGCGTCAACTTTGATGTCGCTTCGCATAATATCACGGATTGGAAGATAGAAGCTTATACATAATGGTGGCATAATTTTCATATCGCATCACAAGGCGTACGCTCCTCTGAATGAGGACGTACGCCTTGTTTATTTATTCCCCACTCCCTTTCTCAATATATTGTGAATATTCCTTCTTCACGTCGAAGCAAGGACAGGCTTTGGCGGAAAACTCGTTGTGACCGTGGATAGTGGCGTGAGGGAATTCCTCCTTCAGTTGAGTGATGAGATCCAGCAGGGCAGCCTTCTGTTCAATGGTTCGGGTGTCCTTTGGCTTGCCATCCTTGGATAAACCGCCGATGTAGCAGATGCCAATACTGATAGCATTGTGCCCCTTGCAGTGGGCACCGATTTCTGACAATGAACGGCCTACGTGAATGTCGCCGTTGCGGTAGATGACGAAGTGATAACCGATCTTTCTGAAACCGCGCGCTCTGTGCCAGCGGTCGATGTCGGCAACCGTGTAGTCCTTATTTTCTTTGGTAGCACTACAATGAATGATGATTTCCTTGATAATACGCATATTGTTATGAATTAAATTTTAGAAAACATATACAGAACTCAGTGGGATTTTATTCAGCCCAATGTCCTGAATAATCAGCCTGATCTCTTCACCTTTCCCTATAGCTCCTTCCAATACCTTATAGAAATCAAGGTAGCAATCTAATGAATGAAGCAACAGGCCTGCTGGACCAGCCTTCCCGATAATGATGCTGCCATGTTTCAGCGTGAAAGCCCCATTGCCAGGCATGAAGAACGGGATGCGAGATGCAGTCTTTATGGGGCGGGCACCCTTCTTTCTAATCACAGGAACATTGATAAGCTCCTTATCAATCGGAGATTCCATCCATTTCTTCCTGTAATTTTTGTTAAACATGATTTTAACCTTGTATTCACCAGCAGGCAAATGGCGAGTAGGATGCTCCAATGTTCTATACTCAAGCATTCCTTCTACAAGTATAGTGCCCATTAGCCCCCAGGGTGAACCAATACGGCGATATATATTTATTTCCATGATTTTAAAATTTTGAAAGTGATATTCGGGGGAAATAAATCCCCCCGAAAACGATTTTGACCGAAAATGACTTTGACCAAATGACCGGATTTGTGAGAGAATAATCCAGAAAGACAGATTTATACCGAAATATTAACTTTCTGGTAGTGCTTGTCTTTCAGTATCGTTACTAATCCCTGTTTTCTCCAATTTTTTAGCATTTGTCTTGCCGTCTCACGAGTCACATTCGCCCCTTTCACAGCAATGCTTTGTTGCAATGCCTGCTCAAAGGTGAAGTTAGTATCCAATCGCTCAAAGATAGAATCATTCTTTCCACGTTTGGAGCGCTCTAAAGAAGCCTGTCCGTTGTAGTTTTTGGAAGAAAAAGCATCCTCTATGCGCTGACGGAAGAAGTAGAGAGCATTCTCCAACTGATAGTCGGCTAAGGTGTCGAAAACAGAAAGCATTGCTGGTGTCTGCGTTCTTACGATCATCTCTTTCCACAAGTTGGGATGCTCCTTCAACTTCTTTTCCGCTCCATTCAATCCATGTTTCTGAATCAATATCTCGGCCACTTTGCAAAGCATCAGGCAGGTCATCATCCTCATGGTGGTAGGACAGATACGGAAACGCTGGCGAGCTTTCACCTTGTCGTCATTCTTCATCGTTTCCAGTCTTATCAGCTCCAGCCATTCTCTACCTCTTTCCTCTAACTTGGGCAGCACCACTTCTCCGTTCATCAGCGGCAGCAGATGGGCTATCTGGATGATGCGTTCCTTCTGTCGTTCCTTCAGAACATAAAGATTTTCGGTGAGCGGTGTAAAGGTATTATCGGGAGTTCGAGCCACAATGATACGGCTTTGAAAACCATCCGTGTAGTTGCTCACTACACGATAGAGCGCATCAGGCGTTCCGCACATCACCACATTCCACAGAAGCTTTTCGATATGCACATTCACTGCCTCAGCACTTCTTGCCTCACGTTCATAGCTGGTTCCGTCGTAAGCCTGACGGAGCATCACGGAGAAATCGCTCATGGCCGATTTCCACTTCTGCGCCACGGTGTCAGCTTCCGGAGTGAAGGAGAAGGCATGTTTGCCTTCGGTGTTGGCAAGACGTTCAGCGAGATTGGCCACGGTATTGTTCAGCGTCAGACATCTGATAGGCAATTTCGGTTCTTCAGGCTGCTCCTTCTTGTTCTTTGCCGCACGCTTCTTGACTCTCCAGTCCTCCTCCGTCTGCAGATACATCTTGTCCATATCCTTTATCTCTTTCGTCCAAGTGTTGATAATCGGGTCAATACTACCCTTTCCTGAGGCGAAATCACCGGCGATATAGGAGATGAGATTGAGCGAGTTCATCTTGCCGTGCACGCTTACCTTTACACCTGTGGCAAGCATTCCGATGACCGGGCAGATAGCAGAGATGACAGGCATGGCGAGGGCTGGGCCCACAGCATCAACCGAGTCCTTGATACCTTGCGGCAGTTTCGGCAGGGCATTATAATAGAACTGGTCGTCCTGCGCATTAGCTTCATCCAGCGCATTGATGAAAGCTTCATCGTCTTCATCCGTTCCAGTCGCTCCCGTTGCCGCATTCTTGTTCAGTTTCTCTTGTCGAATGACAGACAATACGTCTTTCAGACGTTTTGGCATTTGCGTGATTTTCTCATTGAGTGCCGAGTTGATGCAAGCCATTTTCTCCTGATCAGGGAACCCATCGTAGCAGGGAATCACCTGAGCCATCAGATTGCGGTCGAAACCACAGATATGACGGAGATTAACGGCAAGCTCGAAAGTCAATGTGTTGCGATTGGATTTCACGGGTTCCTGACCATCATTATACATCTGCCACCACTTGGCGATGATGTCGGAATAAGGAATGCCAAGATATTTGAGATCAGACGGGGCTGAAACTTTGGGAGTTCCAGCAGATGGGGTTGAAGTTTCATTCTTTCCTGTAGAAGCTGCAGGAGTAGTCGATCCTGTTTTCTTCTCTGAAGAGCCAGTAGAAGTGTCTCCGCCTAAAATCGTAGCAGAAGTATTGGGCATCGGATTTTCCCAAGGTTTGTAATGCTTGTTCGCCTTGTGAGCACCCTCATTCAACTCCTCTTTTCCATACTTCTCTCGTTCCTCCAAAACCTTTGCTTCAGCTGCCACAGCAGCCTCGTCATAAGCATCCTGAAAGAGATGCGGAGAGAGGAAAAGCAAGTCTTCATCATCCGAAGTGGTGGTGAAGTAAACCCGGTTGATGTCGTGAGCCGACGTATCCATTTCGCATTTCAGCATTGTAGCAATCCTCACTTGGTTCTCCAAGATGGTCTTGCCCTTTTCACGCTCAAATACCGCATGACCGCCCTGTCTTGCGCTCCTTTCCAACATCAGCAGACCATATTTGCCAGGCTCCTTCAGCAGCTGCTTGGCGGCTTGGGCAAAAGCCTCTGGTTCATCCATATCAAAGCCGAAAGCCTGGCTTGGCAATTTCATGCCTTTCACTACGCCATTGGGATAATGCCCGGAATAATTAAACTGCACCAGTCTGCGTTTTGCAGCATCGCTTCCGGCACGAGCCTGACGCAAATTCGCCTTCTGCTCTTTGCTTCCACGCAGCTGCTTATATTCCTCTTCCGAGGTGATGGGACGGGCAACCTTGTGCCCGTTCTCCACCTTAATTAAATAACAGCTCATTCTGTTTCGTTCTTCATGTTTTAGTTCTACAATGTTTATTTAGTTTCTACAATGTTTATTTAGTTTCTACAATGTTTAAAATTATTTATCGCATACAAACTTACTGCTTCAACTGTAGCTCTACTACGGCATTGGCAGCCTCTCGTGCTTCCTTTACGAGTGCCTTGCCGATATTAACTCCCTCGTCACTATACACCTTGAGGGTAAGTTGCACGGCATTGTCCTTCGTCTTGCTCACACGTCCGTGAGCCAACTTCTTGATGAGTTTAGACTGAGAACGCGGCTTCACTTTCGCAACGAAATCGAATGTACCATCGCTCAACTGCTGGGCAACGCCCTGCGAACGGAACCCTGGCACTTGGTCTCTCACGCCCTGCTGGTCAGGAGTGAAGAGAAAACACTTGCTTCCATCATAGAAAGCCACACCGCCCAACTGTACATGATTGCAACCGTTATTCTGTTGCACCTGCTCGCAACCATTATTCTGCTGGTTGCAGTTTTTAGAATTATCTTTCATCATATCTGAATTGAAATTTACGAGGAGAAACATCAGGAATGTTGCGCGCTTTACTTAAGAAAATCCTCCGTCCGTTCCAACTCAGATTAATAATTTTGTTACAGAACCATCGCAGCCTTTCTCCCTGCGAAGCTCTTTTTACCCTTTTACTTTTTTACCTTTTTACCTTTAAATTTACTTTTTTACTTTTTCAATGTCCGTCACTAAGATGTCCTGATAAATCTGACCATTATACTCACGTGCGATGAATCTGAGCGTTACGACAACCAAATCACCAGGATAGAATTTGCACTGAGCAGCATTGCCCAAGATGTCAGCAGCATACTGGTTCTCGTACTTGCCGCCCAACTCTTCCAACATGATTCTGCACTTCCACATCTGACCATTCTCCATCTTCTGGCTCTGTACTGTAAAAGGTTCACCCTGCTTTACAACTCGCAAAATTTTTGTTTCCATAATAAAAAGAAACAAGACCTCGCCTTCCTTTTTAGGCTCATTAGTTAGCAGCTCCGATCTTGCTGAAAGCTGGTGCAAAGATACGGCGGCTATCTGAGGGAAACAATCGTTTTCCCAAAGGTTCCCCGAAAAACCCACGTTTTTGGGAAAAATCGGTCCTTTTTTGGGAAAAATCTTTTTGAAGGGAAAAATCGAGTAAAAAGCGAAGACAAAATTACATTCCTTAACATTAAAAATCCCCATTTTTCCCAAAGGCTCTTAAAAAGTCTCTCTTTCCTAATGCTTTTTCTTATCGTAAAGTACTGATAATGTGATACTTATAGATTTACTATCTGTTTTCCCAAGAAATTCCCAACCCTTGGGAAAAATAGAGGGAATAATAGAGGAAATATAGGTATAAAAACAGAAAAGCGACTCTCATGGCATGAGAATCGCTTATATGGGGTTTTATGCATAACAGAAATCTCTCTTATATTCCTTTTCATCTTTCAATTTTAAGTGAAGATCAAAAGCAGTATTGTAATCAGGATCTGAATCTTTATACCATTGCATAAAGTCCTTGTTGTGGTTCATTTGCGTTTCCATCTTTCTGAAAGATTCGCTGACACATTTCTTTTCTGCATCCGGAAACATCTGGTTCATGCGGTCGGCAAAGGCATTCTTGTCCTGATCATCACGGATGATGCGGAACGTGTATTTCATCAGACACCATACTATATACCATTTCTGCTGCGTATCAATATTGCCCTTAATCCAGAACTTCAATTTATTCTCCAACTTCACAGGATCCACCCAGTTCACAAAGAACGAATCGGCATGACGCTCATAATCATCAACCTTGGCAATCTCATCCTCCCACATCTTATACTCACCCAAATACTTAAACAGGGTTTCAAACTCCTGGGGAGAAGCCTTTTCCTTAGAAAGAATATAGACAAATTCCTCCATATCCTCCTCTTCCTGAATGTAGTTATCGTTCCAGTAAGCACACAACTTATAATTACCATAAGCTCCCATGGTGTCATCCAAAACCTTGCGCAGAGATTCCGTGTTATAACCGATTCTTCTACTCTCCAGGTGGTGCTTCTTAACTCTTGCCACATGATGAAGATGCTCGGAAAGAAAAGACTCGTCAAACATTCGTTTGATATGGCGATAGATGATGCAACCCTCGTGATGAGAGCGCTTAAGTCTCGTTTGATAGATTGACAAAACATCCTTACTAATCTGGTCCATCAAACGCAGGCTTTCATTTACAGACATCGTCAAACCAGTTGAAATGTAGGTTTCATGGCAGGGCTTAAACAAAGAAAAGGTAACAGGGGTTATCAGGTTCTCGTTCATCTCACATTGATTGAAAATCTCCTCGGCATCAGGAATCTGTTCATAGTTCTCCAAATCCGGAAAGAAGTTCAGATGCTTTCGGGCTATCACCTGAAATTCACGAAAAATAGGTTCTAATGACTCCGTGAAAATCTGCATGATCTCGTCGTCATAACATTTATAAATCGAGATATAAACTTTTTTATGGAGTGAATGAACGGTTTCCAGAAAATCGGTAAGATATTCAGTCAAGGTTTGATAAATACAAAAATAGTGTGTGAGTCTATTATGCTTGACGGCAAACCATTTAGAGTCGTCTATAACATGTTGAATCTCCTTACATAAAATTTCTATTTCTCTCTTAAATAGGTTTACATCAGTTATGGTAATAGGAGTGTATTTCTTGGCTCCTGTCGCCTCGTCCATTACGAGCAAATCGTCTTCAGTATTGATTTTTAGAAGGTCATTGTAATCGCAATAGTTTTTGGGTAGTTGTTCTATCGCCATTGTTTGCTTTTAGTATGAATTGATTTACAAAAAAGCGGCGTGAGAGTCCCTGTAAGCACCGGTATTCTGGCACCTGCAAGAGCCTTCGACAAGGTACAAACAAGTACTGCCCACGCCGTGGAGGAGTGGACGCCTTGCTGTCACCGTCTTCTTGTCGATTTTTCTTGAATTTGCAGGTTCTGAATACCGTAGAAGTGCAGTTATTCAGCGTCTATTGGATTATTATGTTGTTATTTTCTTTACTTTCTGTTTCTTAATCTAAAATTTTAAAGGGTTTATAATACATTTTCTTCCTGATCTGCCCAGTGGTCGCATTGCCGCATCACGGTTTCCAATGCCTTTTCTGCTCCCTCAGGCGGATACTTATACTTCTTGAGCAGTCGCTTCACCATCACACGCATCTTGGCTCTTGCCGACTCTTTGCGGTTCCAGTCGATGGTGCGGTTGCGGTGCAGTACCTCCGTCAGTTCCTTGGTGAGCGCCACAAACTCCTCGTCAGAGTAAGCCTGTCTGACTCCTTCCGGTGTGGAGAGTGCATCATAGAATGCCTTCTCTTCTGGCGAAAGTCCTAAGCTGTTGCCCTCTTCCTCTGCCTTCTTGAATTGCTGCGCCATCTTCAGCAACTCCTCTATCACTTCCTCGTTGGTGAGCAAGCCTTTCAGATAGTTGGAGAGACTCCGGCTGAGCATATCAGAGAAGAGGTCGCTCTGTATCACGTTGGTTTTCTGCTGCTGCTTGATTTTCTCCTTCATCAGTTTGGTGAGCAATTCCACAGCGAGATTGCGCTCCTTCATGTTCTTCACCTCCTTGATGAAAGCTTCGTCGAAGAGCGAGAACTCTATCTGGCGGTCGCCGAAGAGATTGATCACTCCGTCGCTCTTCACGCTCTGCCTCAGCAGTTCGCCTATACGCTCATTGATTTCATGTCGGCTCACCTTGCCCTTCTGTGCTAATTTGAGCATCATCACGCGCAGCGCATCCATATAGCACACCTCCGCTTTCTGCTGCTCATCGAGGAGCGAACGGCAAAGGGTGGTGGCATTATGCAGCAGATTGCTGTGCTCCATGAAATCCTTCTTGCGCTGAACCATGGCTGGAGAACTCAGGAAGTTGGCTCCGCCCGTGATGGCTGAAGCCCGCTTCACATTGTCCTGCTCGAAGAATCCGTGGTAGTCGAAACCATGCAACTGGTCTCGGCAGATTTCCATCTCTTCCTTCCATTTCACCTTGGCGGTCTTGGCGATGTCGGGGTCTCCGAAGCGGCGGCGGTCACGGTTGGTGTACTGCTGCATGGCATTCTTCAATGCCTGCGCAATACCTACGTAATCCACTATCAGTCCACCTTCCTTCTTCTCGCCATCCTCGGTCTGGAACACTCGGTTCACTCGGGCTATGGCTTGCATCAGGTTGTGGCCGCTCATCGGCTTATACACATACATGGTGGCAAGCGATGGAACGTCAAATCCCGTCAGCCACATATCTCTCACGATGGCTATCTTCATCGGGTCGTCGTTGTCCTTGAACTTGCGTGCCAGCTCCTTCTTGTAGGCTTCGTTGCCTATAATCGGTTGCCAGTCGGCAGGGTCTTGGTTCGACCCGCTCATCACCACTTTCACTTTCTCCGTCCAGTCTGGTCGAAGTTCAAGTATCTTGCGGTAGATTTTGATAGCGATAGGTCGGGTGAGCGCCACGATCATAGCCTTACCGGTGAGTATCTGCGCTCGGTTTTCCTCGTAGTGCCGGATGATGTCCTTTACCAAGGTGTCGATGGTGGCATCTTCGCCCAAGATTACTTCCAGTCGGCTATGCTCCTGCTTTGCCCTCCTGATCTGTTCCTCTGTGGCTCCATCTTCCTCCAACTTGTCAAACTCATCATTCAGCAGTTGCATCGTCTCCTCGTCCAGATTGAGGTTGACCACCCTACTCTCGTAAAATACGGGACGTGTGGCTCCATCATCCACTGCCTGACTCATGTCATATACGTCGATGTAGTTGCCGAAAACCTCCTCCGTATCTCGGTCTCGGTCGCTGATAGGCGTACCTGTAAATCCGATAAACGAGGCACCTGGCAGGGCTTCTCTCATCTTCCGGCTGAATCCCTTCTTCATCGTCAGGCTCTTGGCATCCCAGTGCTCATCGCCGTATTGTGAGCGGTGCGCCTCGTCGGTCATCACGATGATGTTGCGACGGGTGGAGAGTGCTTCATCGCCTTCATCAAACTTCTGAATGGTGGTGAAGATGATGCCGCCACTCTTGCGCCCCTGCAGCAGATGACCTAAGTCTTCACGGCTCTGGGCGTTCACGGGTTCCTGACGGAGGAAGTCCTTGCAGCGGCAGAACTGACCGTAGAGCTGATTGTCGAGGTCTTTGCGGTCGGTTACCACTACGATGGTTACTTCGGGCAGTCGCTGCACCAACTGGTGGGCATAGAACACCATGGAGAGGCTCTTGCCCGAACCCTGCGTGTGCCAGAAGACACCGATTTTTCCGTTGCCTTCCACCGCCGTGCGAGTCCTTTGCAGGGCTTTGCCTACGGCATAGTATTGATGATAGGCAGTCAGAATCTTGGCGTATTTGCCCTGGTTCTTGTCGAAGCAGATATAGTTCTGCAGGATGTCGAGCAACCTTTCTTGCTGGAACATTCCGAGGAAGAAAGTACGGTAGTCGGCCATGAGGGTTGACTCATACGCCCCGTCCACGGTTTTCCATTCCATGTAGCGGTCTTGCTTGGCGGTGATGGTTCCGGCACGAGTTTCGCTCATGTCGCTGATCACGTTGAAAGCATTGTAGCTGAAGAGGCTCGGCACGCTCTGCTGATAGTTTTTGATTTGCTTGAAAGCATCGTCGATGGAAGCATCTTCGGAGGTGGCGCTTTTCAGTTCCACCACCACGAGGGGCAATCCATTGACCATCACCACCATATCGCAGCGCTTGCTCTTATATTCCTCCACACGCCATTGGTTCACTACCTTGAAGAGGTTTCTTTCAGGGCGGTTGAAGTCGATGAGTCGCATCAGGACTGTCCGTTCTTCTCCGTCCTGAGTATATCCCACCTCCATGCCGTTCTGCATCCACAGGGTAAACTGCTCGTTGTTTTGTTCTAAAGTACCGATATGAATGTCTGTGATTTTCTTGATTCCATCATCCATTAAATCGGCTGGCAGTTCGGGATTGAGTCGTCGCATAGAGGCAACCAAATCGGCACGATAGAAAGGCTCCTTTATGTCGCGTTCCACATCGTACCCGCATTCATACGCATAGCCCAGTTCGTCTCTGAACAGGGCGATGAGCGTTTGCTCGTATGCGTCTTCGGTGAATTTCTTGTCGTCTGCCATTATCTTATATTTTTATATTTTTCTTCTCGTTATTCCTTATTCCGGAGTCGCTTTTTCAAGCGTCTCCAACATCAGGAGAAGTTTTCGTTTCTTGAGGAGGCAAGAGAGTTTGGCTTCTTCTTTCTGCTTTATTGACTGATATACCCCGGCTTGTTCCTCATAAAATTTCAGATCTGCTTCAGCAGGAATCAAAACAGGTTTATTTTCAAATCCGTTCGTGATGCCCTGATCATATTTAGATTTCCAAGCATAATAAACATAATGACTGAACTGGTAAGAAGTTTCCAATACCTTGTCGAGGTTGATATTCTCTGTCTTTTGGTTGTATGCCTTCAGCAAGTCGGTAAAGGTTCCTACTTTCCATCCTTCGGGGATCATTCCCAATTCACTTTCCACCAACCGCTCATCCTTGTAAGGATTGAAATCTACGAAACAATAGACGAATTCATCTTGTTTCAGTTTCTCCAAATCAGCAATGATCTGTTTGATCATTTTAATCTTACTCTCGAGCAAATTCTTTTGCTCGAATAATTTTTCAATGTCTTTATTTCTGTTTCCCATAATTTGTTGTTATTATTATGTTTATAAATCTTTTCTTTTTCTTTCCGTTCCTCCCAGATTGCTATTCCGGGATTTCCAGTTCGCCAGACATGAGACGAGGGAGAAGGGTGTCGCGGAGGAGGGAGAGGGTTGTATTCTCAGTACCCTTTATCTGCTTCTGTTTCTGCAAATTATCAATTATCTTCTGAAACTCCACAATATCTTGCTCTTTAGGAATTAATACAGGTTCCTTTTCTATGAAGTCTTTTATTGCAAAGTTTTTTATACCAGAAGTTCCATTCTCGTAGCCAAACATAATGTCATTATCATATTTGTATTTCCATGAATAATAAACATAAGAACTGAATTGGCTCAAAGGACGCAATACCTTACAAAAATTCGTACATACAATATCATGTTTGTATTTCTTAAGCAGCTCCTCTGTAACGAGACTCGTTCTTCCTGTAGATACAGTAGCAGTACCTCCCGAGATTTCCACAAGAATATCTTTATCTTTAAGATGCTTGGCTTGATAGTTCTTTTCCAAAATATAACGCTGGGGAGTTTTACCTCTTACACCATTATTTATATCTTGGAAATCACAGCCTCTTACACAAGCTACTTCATGCGTATAGTTTCCTTGTGGGGTTTCTTTTCCCCAATCTCCGGAAATCAGACTTTCTATCATTTCTGAATAACTTCCTACTTTCCATCCTTCCGGAATCATTCCCAACTCACTATCCACGAACTTACCATCCTTGAAAGGCTCAAAGTCAACGAACCAATTCTTGAAAATAGCCTGCGCCATCTCCTCCAAATCAGCATTGATCTTGTTGTTCAACTCTATCTTCCGGTCGAGAGAGGAAAGGATGGAGGCAATGCGGCGCTGGTCGTCTTTTTCTTTTGGCACGACCACCTCAATTTCTTTCATGGTTTTACCAGAAACTTCTGCGAATGTTGTACCTGAACCTTGTGATGCAATATTATTTTTGTTATATTTTAGAAGATAATACAGAAACTCACTATCAGTCTCTTCGTTAGGAATTACGCTTTTAAAGCCTTGATTAGTACACATATCATTAGCAGCTATTGCTACGTATCCGATAGGAGCACGGGACGAAAACAAAATACTCCCTTTAGGCAGCATCTTGCATGAGCAACTTTTGAATCCTTCCTCTGTTATATTTCTTTCACCTCTAAAAATATACTTATTATCATTTACTGATAAATCTTTTGGGGTAAGCCATGGAATATTCCCATCATAGAACGACGTTATTTTTGTTGACGGAGTTGCTCCACCAACAATAGTTCCTAATTCACTAAGTGTAACTTCTTTCCACTCCATCCTACTTCCTCCTTAATTTCTTTTCCAAATAATTCTTCCGACTATAATACTCCTTTTCAGCAATACTCATCGGAAATATAGAGGCTTTTTCTATAGCCTCATACTCATCCTTCAAGTCTTGAAGATGATCTTTCTTCTGCTTACGATAAATTATAACAGAAACCACGATAGAGACTATAGAAGCCACTACCGCCAACAAAGAGAAAAGCCCAGAATATTCATTTAAAAACTCCATACTCTTACACCTCCCATCCAATTTTCTTCAACTGCAATCTGATCTCCTCTTCCTGCTTCTTGCTTTCCTCAAACAGCTGCTTCAGCTCTCCGGTAAGATTCGTCATTTTCTCCTCAAATGGCACTCCGTCGCCTTCGTCTTCGGCGATTCCTACGTATCTTCCCGGAGTCAAGATGAAGTCCTGGGCAGCAATCTGCTCGGTGGTGCATACGGCACAGAAGCCCTTTTCATCCTCCAAGGTTCCCTGTTGGAAAGCATGGAAGGTGTCGGTAATCTTCTTAATATCTGTATCTGGCATCAACTCACGCAACTTGCGAGTCACCATGGAGCCTAAGTTGCGAGCATCGATAAACACGGTCTTGCCCTTCTGTGCCTTGTTGCGGCTGATAAACCAAAGGCTTACAGGAATGCCAGTGCTATAAAACAACTGGGAAGGCAAAGCCACGATTCCCTCTACCAGATCGGCTTCGATAATGGCTTGGCGAATCTGCCCCTCGCCGCCACTCTGACTCGAAAGCGCACCATTCGCCAGCACCAAACCAATCTTTCCGTTTGGTGCCAGATGATGAATCATGTGCTGCATCCACGCAAAGTTGGCGTTGCCAGCAGGTGGCAAACCATACTGCCAGCGCACGTCTTCCTGAAGCGCACTCTGTCCCCAATCGCTGAGATTGAAAGGAGGATTGGCAAGAATGTAATCTGCCTTCAGCGTAGGGTGCTGGTCATCATAGAATGTGTCGGCAAAGACATTGCCCAGATTTGCATCCAAACCACGAATGGCAAGATTCATGTGCGCCATCTTCCAAGTATCTGGGTTTGCCTCCTGACCGTAGATACTGATCTTGCGCAGGTTTCCCTTGTGGCGCTCGATAAACTTGGCGCTCTGCACAAACATACCGCCCGAACCGCAGCAAGGGTCATAGACTCTGCCCTCGTAAGGTTCAAGGATTTCTACCAGCGTGCGCACAATGCAGGACGGCGTATAGAACTCGCCGCCATTCTTGCCCTCCAAGGAAGCAAACTGCTGCAAGCAGTATTCGTAGGTTCTGCCTAAGAGGTCCTTCTCATCGCCAGCATCATGCATTTCTATGTTCGTAAAGAGATCCACCACATCGCCCAAGCGGCGCTTGTCCAGCTCCGGACGGGCGAAATTCTTAGGCAGAATTCCCTTCAGTCTTTCGTTCTCACGCTCAATGGCAGTCAGCGCATCATCTATCACCACACCGATTTCAGGCAGGTGGGCAGCAGCACTAATCTTGCTCCAGCGAGCCTCAGCAGGAACGAAGAAGATGTTCTCGGCAGTGTATTCATCCTTATCTTCCGGGTCGGCGTATTCGTCGCCCTGCAGCTCCTGAAACTTCTGTTCGAAGCGGTCGCTGATGTATTTCAGAAAGATGAGTCCGAGCACAACGCCCTCGTATTGCGAAGCGCTCAGGTTGCCCCTCAGAATGTCGGCAGCCTTCCAGATTTTCTCTTCAAAACCTATGCTGATGGTATCTTGTTTCTTTGCCATTTTCTATCTATTTATATTATAATAAGGTATATAGTATCTATTTGAAAGCTAAAAATTTCCTGTTGTCGCGCTAAAAAAACGCATCAGAAAGCCATTTTTAGTGATTTTTTCTTCATTTCCCTGCATTTGCTCCACAGAAAATGAAGAAATCTGAAAACACGAAAAGGGCGAATACCAGCGTCTGAAACACGCTGATATTCGCCCTTCGATATACACATAAATACTGGAGAATAATTTTGACGGTTCAAAATTACCCCCCCTTAATGCGCTGAGTAACAAATAGTTATACATATATCTTATCGATTAATTTTCTATTTTAAGTCTTAGATTGCATGGGGATTTCCCCACTAAGCATTTATAAGAAACAAAGGTATAAAAATATAAGGAAAACACCAAATTTAATTACTTTATTTAACGGAAAAAGTTATTTTTGAGG
>ULXM01060967.1_pt1 | contig 14044 bp, 11 predicted proteins | sample 1961271 | NCBI WGS metagenome assembly ULXM01 (sample SAMEA4835838, study PRJEB28245) | human gut metagenome | biome: gut microbiome; material: fecal sample | place: Denmark | collected 2008 | reverse complement strand
CTGCCGGATGCAGCTGGGAATTCCCCGGCAGGCAGAGGGGCTGAGGCAGCCGGTGGCATTTCTTCGGGCGATGGGGATCGAAGATATCACCATCGTCTTGGCGGCGATGATCCCGCAAGAGGATGAAGCGTCGATACGCTCTGTCGTGGAAACAGAGTGCGGGGCATTGAAATGGAGCAGGCAGGAGGTATCAGCGGATGTACGGCTGTCTACCGTTTCTTTTGATCTGCGGCAAAGTCATGAGATCCTGATTCCGTCATGTCTGGGATATGCGGGATGGATTTCCTTTATCACGCAGATCGTAAAAACCTATGGAGGTTGTGATGAGTAAGCTGGATCGATGGCGGGTGTGTAAAGAAGAAACGGCCATGGCGGGAGCGGCTGCGGCCCTGCTCAGTATTTCCGATCTGGGGTTGGTTCTGGATTCGCCCATGTGGTGCTCGGCTTTGACCTCTCGGCGGATCGCAGAGTGTGAGTCTCTTTGGGCGAGGCGGATGTACAGCACGCTGATCGAGGAGAATGACCTGGTCTTTGGAGCAAAGAAGAAACTGCTGCAAGTGGCACAGGATATGCGGCAGGAGGCGGACTATGCTGTCATGGGGGTAGCCGTGAACTGTGGACCGGCGTTGATGGGGGATGACATCGAGGGGATCTGCCAGTCTGCGATGGACATTCCCGTGTGCGTATCTGACGCCAGCGGGTTTAACGGTGATGCCGATCGGGGTTGGTCGGATGCTATGATTTCTCTGCTGCGTAAAGTGCCTCACTTTTCAGAGAAGAAGCAGGCGGGGAAAATCAATGTGATCGGTCAGTGCATCCTGGATCCTGCGTCCGATGAAAGCTGGGAGAATGTATTGTTCATTCCTGGCGGGCAGTTGATGATGTATGGAGAATTATCGCTGCTGTCTGAGGCGGAAAGAAATGTGGTCGTACATCCCCGAGGTCTTGCCGTTGCGAGATGGCTGGAAGAAAATACGCAGGTGCCGTATAGTATGCAGTATGAGTGAGAGGGGAAGCGTGATGGTTCATGCTGCAGTGATGAGTAATTATATCATTTGGCACCCTTTATCATATTCTTAAAAATGGAAATCGAAGAGAAGGGACTGTAAAAAATGATTTAACATTTTTTACAGTCTCGAGTTTTCGGCATCCCTTTATGATTTTTTATCATGAGAGTACGCTTTTTTGACTTTAAAATGCATTTAATTAAATTTATAAAATAAAGAATTAACGAATAATTGTAATTAAATAAAATATGATATATAATTGTCATAGTTATATCTCATCAGAGAATAGGGAAGACTGCTGAGAGGAAACTGTTCCGTTTTATAGCATTTATAGAGGAGATAAAAATGACTAACAAGAGAACAGTCTATGGAAAGAAGCTGCTGACTGCTTCTGTATTGGTATCCATGCTGCCGGGGGGGCTTGCGTTTGCCGAAGAAGCCCTTCCACTGTATACGCTCGATGCTGTCGTCGTCACAGCGACGCGCACAGAGAATGATGTGAAGAATGTGCCGGCGTCTACACAGATCATCACAAGCTCGGATATCAAGAAGAGCGGTGCGACGAATGTGCGGGATGCGATCACAGACTTTGCGAATATCACCATGACGCGGAAGGTGCGTGGCGGCGGTCATGAGATCATCGTCCGCGGGATGAGTACGGATAAGTCGCTTATCATGGTGAATGGTCACCGCGTGGCGAACGAAGCGGATGGCTCGGGCCTCGGGAATGCAAATGCGCTCGACCGCATCAATGTAGATAATATCGAGAAGATCGAAATCGTCAAGGGTCCTTCGAGTGCGCTGTATGGCTCAGAGGCTATGGGCGGTGTCATCAATATCATCACGAAGGGCTCGAAAGAGGCAGAAGTACGCACGGGGCTCGTGAACAGCAGTGAAGATTTCACGAACTGGTGGCATTTGGACTCTGGGGAGATCGGGAAGTTCTCTGCAACGCTGGATATGCGGTTCAATCGGGAAAGAACAGATCGGGATGAAAACAGCGCATGGACGAATTATCATGGGACGGCGCAGACCTATAATTTCGATGCGAAGTATCATTTCAACGACCATAACTATTTGAATTTCTATGCAGATGCCTTCTCTCAGAATCAGACGAAAGAGGGGGACGGCAAGGAATTTGTCACTGTTCCGCCTATGATGGTGCAGGGGATCTGGTCAGGAATGCTTCATCAGTCGGGGAGAGCACCGGAGATCTATGGATACAAGGTCAGCAAAGGCGATGGAAATGCGCACTACAACCAGAAAACGTATGGCCTTAGCTGGAATGGATCGACAAGTCGAAATGACTGGCAGATCCAGACCTATCTCAGTAAATTTAAATGGAGCAACAACACGACCACCAAAGTATCCTCAATTCCGACTTCGGATAGCCGCTACTCCGGTATGATCCTAGGTATGATGAATGGAAGAGGAGGGTATGAATTCAATACCAATTCCAATAAGCTTTGGGCGATCGAAGGCAGAGATTCTATGCGTATCAATGATCAGCATAGACTGACGTTTGGCGCAGAATACACGAAAAATAAAGTATATGGTACGAATCTCGGAGATGCAGCAGAAAATGTGGGGAGTATTACGCAGAATGGGGTGACGAATAAGGTCTCTGAGAAGGAGATCAGTACCTATGCAGCGTATCTGCAGGATGAAATTACCATCGGCAAGTGGTTCATTGTTCCTGCTGTCCGTTATGACCATCACAGCATGTTCGGAAGCCATACTTCTCCAAAGCTGGGTGTCACCTACAAGGCAGATGATTCTTTCCGCATCAAAGCCAATTACGGGAAGGGCTTCAAGGCGCCTACCATTCCGCAGTTGTACTATCGCTTCTCGATGGCTATGGGCAGCCCCGGCAATGTGGTTACTCTGCTTGGCAACCCGGAGCTGAAGCCGGAAACATCAAGCAGCTGGGATATCGGTCTTGAAAAAGAATGGGATAAAGTCAATACCTCACTGACGTATTTCCATACGACGGCGGATAATCTGATCCAGTATGTAAAGATTCCGACGGAGAGGAATACATCTAAAAGTGAAAATATCGAAAAGGCTAAATTCAATGGCCTTGAGCATACCTTGGGCGTCAAGATCAATGATCGCTGGAATTTCAAGGTGAATTCGACGTGGCTGTTTGATGCCAAACAGCGCGGGGAAGGTTCGAATTGGAGAGATCTGGAGCAGAGAAGCAAGCTGTCGCAGGTATATTCGCTGTCCTATGATGATGGCAAAGATATCGGATGGAGTGCTCTCTTATGGGATGAACTGAATTATAAATATGCAACGCCTGTTCAGGGAAGGAGTTCTCTTTCTGCCGGTCCGCGAAAGACCTATCATACGCTGAATTTCACCTTGACGCGTAAGGTGAATAAAGACACACGTATTTATGGCAGCGTACAGAACATTTTCGACAAGGTGGATACGGACTGCTATCTGGATGGTCGCTACTGGTCTCTCGGCTGGGAGCATAAGTTCTAAGAGGAGGCGCTATGAGGAAGTGGCTCGCGCTCTGCTTGCTGCTCTTCCTATCGGTCGCTTCGGGCTGCGGATTTCCTCAGGCGACGGGAGGACACACAGAGACTTTCTATCGCATGACGGATGCTGTGGGAAGAGAAGTGGTGCTTGCAAAGAAGCCGGAGCGGATCATTATTCTCGCACCGTCGTTTTTGAATATCATGCATGCGGTGGGGGGAGACTTCATCGCCTGGGCGGACAGCCCGGGGGACAAGGCGCCTTCCTATGCGGCGGGGAAGAAGACGGTGGGATACACGTTTCAGGTCAATGCGGAGGCGGTGATTTCCGAGAAACCGGATCTGGTGATCGGTCTGCACGGGCTGCATGACAGGTTTACGGAAGTGATGAAGCAGAATGGGATCCCTTTCATGCTGCTTTCTGCATCTTCTTTGGAGGATGTAGAGCGCGCTGCGGAGGTCCTGGGTGATGTGACGGGGCATCATGCGGAAGGCGTGAAGGCGAGGGATCAGCTCAGGAAGGACATGGAGAGTGTGGTGTCCGGCCTGTCTCTTAAGGAGTATACGTGTGCGATCCTTCATGGGACGCCGCACTCGGTGACGCTGGAAGGAAAGGGGACGATCGCGACGGAAACGGCAGCGCTTCTTCATATCCGCAATGTATTCGTGCTAGACAATGACCGGGATATGAAGCTGCCGCCTTTCAGTCTGGAGACGTTGGTCGCAAAGGACCCGGATATTATTTTCCTGACGACGATGGTGATGCCGGGACAGCAGCAGGAGGCGTTTCGAAAGTCCTTGATGGAACAGCCTGCCTGGGCAGGGATGCGTGCAGTGAAGGCAGGGCGTGTGTACTTCCTTCCGCAGAAACTGTTTCTGTCGAGTCCCGGTATGGAGTATCCGAAGGCGCTTTCCTATATGGCGGATGTAGTATATGGAGGGCAGCGATGATTTCTTATGAGAAGAATATAGAGTCTATGTACCGGGAGCCGGTGTATGCTACGGGCGGCGGGACGTGTCGCACGGCTTGGGATATCGAGTGGCAGGATGAACCTTTCGCGGCAAGTGATACGGCGGGGGTGTCTCCGCTGAAGCTGCCGCCGCTCATGAAAGATATTTGGGAGACGGGAGTTCCTACTAAGGAATCTGCTGTGTACATCCATGTGCCGTTTTGCCGGCTTTCCTGCACCTATTGTGCATTTTTCAAAAAGAAGGCGGATGAGAGGGAGCAGCACGAGTATGCAAAGCTCCTCTGCCGGGAGATAGATGCGCTCGCCGACCGGCCGTACCTCACGCGTTCGCACATCCGCTCGGTTTTCTTCGGCGGTGGGACGCCGGGGATCCTGTCGGCGGAGGATATCGAAAGGATCTTGGGGCGGATCCGCGCGGTCTTCCCATTGATGGAGAATGTGGAGATCACGATGGAGTCTAGCCTTTCGGATATGACGGATGAAAAAATGGATGCAGCGATCTCCGGCGGAGTGAATCGATTCAGCTTCGGCGTGCAGTCGTTCCAGACGGAGATCCGAAATGGGATCGGCCGTCCACTTCCCCGAGAGCAGGCGATGGAAAGGCTGGCGCATTTTGCGAAGAAGGATGCGCTCATGATCCTTGATCTCATCTATGGGCTACCTGGTGAGACGGAGGAGACGATGCGTCAGGATATCCGCGATGCAAAGGCGTGTGGCGCAGCGGGGCTCGATCTCTACAAGCTGCAGCTTCTTCAGGGTTCACCTTTGGCGAAGTCTTTCGCCAAGGCGGGAAAGACGCTCGAAGTTCCGTACCTGCAGGCGCTCTTTCGCGCGGCGGAGGAGGAACTGGGAGTGTTGGGTGCTTCGAATATTTCCTGTACCCACTGGAAGTGGGACGCGCGGGAGGAGAGTGTCTACAATACGCTTGTGGCAAATGGCAGCGATATCTTCCCCATCGGCATGGCCTGCGGGGGAAAAATCGGCGGTCTGGGGCTCATGAAGCCTGTCGCGGAGACGATGTATCGCGGCGCGGTCCTCCTTGGGAAATTCGTCCCTATGGGGGTGCGGAAGGAGAGCCGCTACCAGCGGATCTATCAGGCCATCGAGGCGGCGAGCGATCGCGGACGCATTTCTCCAGCCGCGTTGGAAACGCTGTGCGAAGTGCCTTTCACCGCGCTCCTTACACCGCTCTTGGATCAGTGGGCAGATTGGGGGCTCGTCACGAAGTCTGGCGATATATATGTGTACACATCTGCCGGGCGGTACTGGTACCGCACGATGCTCCGTCGCATGCTCCATATGACCCAGTACATGCTGCTGGGCCGCTCGAAGAGTGCGGGCAGGGCGCGTTTCGGTGATATGATGAATATGAAATGAGGGGATCGTATGAAGGTTTTAATCGCATACTCCAGCCGCACGGGAAATACTCGGCGTGTGGCGGAAGCGCTGGCGAAGGCGGCTCCGGAGGGAAGCCTACTGGCTCGTGTGGAGGATACGCCATCTGCGGATGGGTTTGATGTGGTCTTTGCCGGTTACTGGCTCGATCGCGGTGGCCCGGATGCGAAAGCAAAAGAATTTTTGCACTCTCTTCATGGGAAGCACATCGTTCTTTTTGAGACCATGGGAGCCGATCCCCGATCAGAGCATGCCTATACGGGATTTGCGAATGCAGGGACGGCGCTCTCTCCGGATAACCAGATCGTCGGCGTTTTCGCAGTGCAGGGGGCTGTCGACCCCGCACTGCTTGCAATGATGAGAAAAATGCCGGAGGGCAGTGCGCATCATTCGGCTCAAATGGAGCAAACGGTGAAGGAGGCTGCAAAGCATCCCAATGCCGAGGATCTTGAGCAAGCCGAAACGTATATGAAACAATTTATAGAAAAATATGGCCGATATCACCATTAAGCGTGGTCTACCGGCAAAAGCCGAAGCGTTTGTGCTTCGGCTTTTTACATGGTACATATTCATTGATCGATCAGGGCTGCATGACTGTGGAGCATATCATGTGCGTGTAAAGGGAAAGTGATGATGGAAATGTTCGTACTGATAAAAGGAGAACCGTCAGAGCTGTATGTATGTGGATCTCAAGAGCGGATCGAACATTTCTGCTTGCGGCAGAGGAGCCCTTGCAATGGATAAACAAGCGTGAGATCGGATAAGGATGTCACTTACTTGGATGGGACGGCAGGTCTGATGGAATCAATTTGTATAGTATAATAAAGTTACTTTCAAAAATGGCTTCTGTCACAGGTGGATGAAGGAGAATATGATGAAGAAAGATAATTACAGCATACAAAGGCTGCCGAAGAATATCGAGGTACGGGGTGCCAAAGTCCACAATCTGAAAAAAATTGATGTGGATATCCCGCTCCATGAGATCGTAGCAATTGCCGGTGTTTCTGGGTCAGGAAAATCTTCACTGGCTCTCGGCGCGCTCTATGCGGAAGGGTCCCGCCGGTATCTGGAGTCCCTGTCTACCTATACCCGCCGGAGGATGACACAGGCGGAGCGGGCAGATGTGGATGATATCAGATATGTGCCGGCGGCTCTTGCACTTCGTCAGCGTCCGGGAGTCCCGGGCATCCGCAGTACCTTCGGCACACTATCGGAGCTTTTGAACAGTCTGCGTCTTATGTTTTCCCGGCTGGCAAGCCACCGCTGCCCCAATGGGCATTACTGCCCGCCTTCCCTTTCTGTGGCAGCCATGCAGGAGATCACCTGCCCTGTCTGCGGAGCAAAATTTTATGGCCCTGGGGCGGAAGAGCTCGCCTTCAACAGCAGCGGCGCCTGCCCGACCTGCGGTGGGACAGGGGTGGTTAGAAATGTGAATGAGGCGGCCCTGGTGCCCGATGATTCCAAGACCATCGATGAAGGTGCCGTGGCTGTCTGGGGAACGCTGATGTGGTCGCTCATGAAAGATATCGTGCGCACCATGGGCGTGCGTACAGATGTGCCCTTTCGTGATCTTACGCCGAAAGAAAAAGAAATCGTTTATCACGGGGAGCTGAAGAAGCATCACATCCACTATGTGAATCCAAATACGCTGGAACCGACGGAGATGGATTTCAATTATTACAGCGCAGTGAATTCCGTGAAAAATGCCCTTGCCAAGGTGAAGGATGAAAAGGGAATGAAACGGCTCGAAAAATATCTGGAAGAGGACGTGTGCCCGGACTGCGGTGGAACAAGGCTGTCGGAAGCTGCCCGTGCACCGCATCTTCGTGGAATCGGACTGGATCAGGCAGCGGCTATGACCCTTTTGGAACTGATTCTCTGGGTACAGGGAGTTCCTGCATCTCTTCCGGAAGAGATGCGTCCCATGGCGGAAAACATTTGCGAATCCTTTATGGATGTTTCAAAGCGGCTCATGGACCTGGGACTCGGCTATCTTTCACTGGACCGGGCGGCTTCAACGCTTTCTACCGGTGAGAGGCAGCGCGTACAGCTGGCAAGGGCAGTCAGAAATCGTACGACCGGTGTGCTCTATGTTCTTGACGAGCCATCCATTGGACTTCATCCTTATAATCTCCAGGGGCTTACCGGAGTGATGGATGATCTGCGATCCGATGGAAACTCTGTCATCCTTGTGGATCATGATACACAGGTGTTGAAGCATGCCGACTGGCTGATAGAGATGGGGAAGGGCGCTGGTGCAGAAGGCGGAACGATTATTTCCCAGGGAAGAGTGGAAGATGTTTCGAAGAATCCGGACTCTGTCATAGGACCCTACCTGTCCGATCACTATGAATCAAGGATCCGTCCGGTAACAAAGGGAGAGGCCTTGTTTGACAAGGGGGCGATTCATCTGGAGACCGGGGCCATCCACACTGTCCATCCTCTGGACGTGCGGATACCCATGGGGCGTTTGACTGTAGTGACAGGGGTCTCTGGATCCGGAAAAACGACCATGGTCCTGGAAAGTCTGATTCCGGCCCTGAGGGCTGCAATCAGCGGACAGAAGCTGCCTTCCCATGTGAAGAAGGTAGAGGCAGACGGCATTACACAGGTCAAGCTGATTGATGCTACGCCCATTGGTATCAATGTACGGTCTACAGTAGCCACTTATGCCAATGTACATGACGGACTCAGAAAAGTATATGCCAGAACGGCAGACGCCAAGGCACATCACTATAAGGCAGGAGATTTTTCTTACAATACAGGGGAACTTCGCTGTCCTACCTGTGACGGCACAGGGGAGATTTCTCTGGATGTCCAGTTTCTGCCGGATGTTCAGATTCCCTGTCCCGAATGCCGGGGCTCCCGATACAGAAAAGAAGCCTATGATATTCGCCGCAGGGCTAAAGATGGAAAGGAATACAGCCTGCCGGAACTTATGAATATGAGTGTGGATCAGGTGCTTAACGCCCTGGGGGGACTCAAACTCCTGCAGCAGCGCCTGCAGGTGCTGCATGACCTTGGACTTGGATACCTCACACTGGGGGAGGAAACACCAGGACTCTCCGGCGGTGAGGCTCAACGGCTGAAACTGGCCAGCGAAATGGGAAAAGGACAGAGCGATTCTGCGTTTGTCTTCGATGAACCTACCATCGGGCTGCATCCGCAGGATGTGAAGACACTTCTCCATGTTTTCCAAACCCTCATTGATCATGGAGCAACACTGGTTGTTATCGAACATGATCTTGATGTTATAAGAAATGCGGATTACATCGTCGATATGGGACCGGGAGGAGGAAAGGAAGGCGGTCGGATCATTGCCCGGGGTACGCCTGATGAGATCCGGCAGAATCCAGACAGCCTGACCGGCAGGTTCATATAATACTGTAAAGCCAGGATAAGAGATAAAGCTGTTTTTCACATAGATCACGGGAGATATGTTTTCCGGCGTTGTTCTCCAGAGAAACCAGTGAAAGTTTTCTACCATTCATCAAAAGTTTCCACTTGGGCCGGGGATTAAACTTGAGCCAAGAAAGTAGATAATAAAAGGATAAGAGGAAACTCCCGCTTTGGTCGGGGGTTTTTCTGCCTTATATGATATAAAACACATCAGAAAATAGGAGAATGCGTATGCTGGCTGTTCTGGCGGAGGGAAATGGTCTCTCCTTCGCAGACTGCGTGAAAACATTTCTGAAAGAAAAAGAAAAATTTCTGAAGCAGGAATAGATGGGTGAAAAAACCGATACGCATGTATTCTGCTCTGATGAGGGAAAGATGCGCAAAGCATGATGGGCATGACTACAGCCAGTGAAATATCACAAAACGTATGGCCCTGACAAACGAAAGAACCCATAAAATGCATGACAGCTTGACATAGTGGCGATGGAGGAGTATATATTAAAACAAGAAATAGATAGCATGCGTTAATTTCCTCGGGGGAAAAAATACAACGCATACTGCTATATGACAGGTCGTTCTATAAGGATGACTCTATGATGAAAAGAAAACAATCTGTATTGATGATGGCAGTCATGACTGCATTGTTAACCTCGAGTTTCGGGGGTGTTTGCTTCTAACTTGTCGGAATTGCCTGCAGAAAACTTTGTAGTCACTGGCAGTGGTCAGGGCACCTATGGGACATATGATGGAAAAACAGGAACCTTTACCTGGACCAAGGGTAACCAGACGGCCCAAGAGAATAAGCAGGGCGATATTATTTCGGTATCAAAAGGCGCATCCTTGAAAATTAAAAACCTGGACTCTTTAAATTTTAAGGAGGAGCTGGATTCCACTACAGCCAAGCAGTCTGTAGATGCTGCGCTTAAAGCTTTTGAAGGCGCTTCTGTGAACATGAACGTCAAGAATCTGAATTTTGGCAGCAAAGACGATGTACTGAAAGCGGATCAGGGGCTTCATGCCTATGGCGGGACCATAGCTGTCACGGCGGACAATATCTATGGGAACGTACGGGGAACCGGTTTTCTCATGAATCAAAGTGTGAAAAGCGGCAATACTGTCCATCAGGGGATACTGACTGTTCATGCGACGCAGAATATCGATCTGACCAGCAATTATCGTACGCTTGTCGGAACCCAGTCATATCAGCAGACGCCGGGAGACAATGGTAAAGCGGTATCAAAGATCACCGCAGACGGAACCATTGCTCTCCATGTGACCGGATCTGAACCAAATGCGGCTAATGTGGCTGTTGTCAATGTGGTAGCAAGCAGTTGGGGAGGACCAAACCCATTGGTGGATGGTGGTAATGTGGCGCTTACGATTGACGGGAAGAAAGGTGTCACACTGAGGAGCGATCATGGGATCGGAGTTAACAGCAGCTTGAATATTGGTGGCAGTGATGCCAATCAGGCAAAGATTGCTATCACATCAAAGGAGGGAGATGTATCCATCCTCTCCTCTGGCAATGCCATTCAGGCTAACGTGAAAAATGATAATAATACCGGGGCGGCATCTCATATCGATGTATCCGGAGCTAACGTCAATGTGGTGAGCCGGAATGGAACCGCGCTCCTATTGGGGCGCAATGCTAGAGTGAAAGTAGGCACGAATAAGAATCAAGGCGTGGTTCAGATCTCAGGGAAGGAGCTGGCTGCTGATGTGGGGCATGGCTCTCAGCTGACTATGGGAAATGGTACGAATGATACTACCATTCAGCTTAGCGGTCGAATCAACGTAGCAGATGGCGGCACGGTCACGGTGAAAGATAAGACAACTACGGTCATCGATGCCGATTCTCTAGGGGCAAAGGCTCTGGTTTCTGTCGGAGGCACAGGGAAATTTACCGCAGAAGGAAATGCCAAGCTGGTCGTCAAAGGGGCTGATACGGGGGCTGCTTTATATCAAAAGGGAGATACAAGCTCGCTCGAATTTTGGCAGGCGAAAAATACCAGCTTTGACAATCCATTCCAGTATTTGGATGATGCGGGGACAGTCAAGGCCGGTATCACCGAGGCCAATCAGCAGGGCATCGCCGGCTATATCGCACCATCTGTTGCCATTGCCGCGACAGGCAAGAATGATAAAAAAATGTCTGCTTTCCTTAGAAATGGGAAAACCTCCTATAATGATGCCATTGGCATCGGACAGGCAGGTGGCATCGAGCACAGCACCTATGCCGTGACGGGCCTTTTCACGGATGCTCTCACGGACCGTGAAAATACACCTGAAAAGGATCTGTGGGCCAAAGGTTTCCATAGCAAAGAAAACATCGACGGTCTTGGATTTGATGGCGGCGGTCTCTCTCTGGATACCCAGTACAATGGCACTGTAGTCGGCATGGATCTCTATCGGAAAGCCAATACCACTGCAGGCGTAGCCATCGCCTATGCGGATGGGAATAGCAGCAGCTCTGATGGGGGCGCTTATACCAAGAATGATGCGACCTATCTGGGAGCATCTTTATACGGTCTGAAAGACCTCGGAGGCTATCGTCTGGCCGCGGATCTCTCCTATGTGGGCGGCAGCCATGACATCACCCAGTACAATGCAGATAAAGTCATCACCGCAAAACCGGATACTGAAGCATGGACTCTTGGCGTGAAAGCCATGAAGGACTATGATCTGGGAGAGGGCATCCTGACGCCCTATGCAGGCCTTCGCTATCTTCGTTTCACCACAGACAGCTACACCTCCAGTGCGGGTCTTTCCTATGACAAAGAAAACCAGAACCTCTTCCTCCTGCCGATTGGTGTAGATTATTCCCTCCATCTGAACCGCGGCAGCTGGGATGTCAAACCGTATGCAGGCCTTAGCTACATTTTGACCATGGGCGATAGAAATGCCGATCAGACCGTATCCTTCGGCACGGCATCGGATGTCTTCTCCTATGACGTGGCTGATGCAGGCAGCTTCCTTGGCAAAGTGGGAGTCACGGCCTCCAAAGGAGCCTGCACATTCGGCGTAGGCTATGCCTATCAGACCGGCAGTAGCGTAGACAGCTCTACTTGGACACTGCAGGCTTCTTACGCTTTCTGATTTTATAACGCCCTGTAGTAAAACACCCTCTGATGAGTTTTTTATCTCACCAAAGGGTGTTTTTTATTTGCGGAAGTATGAGATAGAAAATAGGGCTTCTGCGTATGCCTTGGTGGTTCTTTTGAGGAAGACGCGAATTTATCGCGCGGATCACAGATTTCTTTCTTTTAATCAGCGTCTCTTTAATTCGCCTTTTGGCGTAACATACTCCCGTGCAGGACAAAAACATGATATAATAATTGTCGATAAATGACAGCAGCTATGGGCTGCCCGGTGAAGAGGGGTATATGTATGCATTTTCAGGATGAATTGACCATCGATATGACGCATTTTTCCGGCGAGGGCTGGGGGATCACGGAGGAGGAGATCGATGCCTGCAAGGAGCGCATCCGTGAGGCGGCGCTTTCTGTGGAGCGGCTTCGGAAGAGCGGGAAGGGGCCGGACGGCAGTCTCGTGCTTTTCCCGCATCTGCCGTATCTTCTGGAGGAAGAGGTTTTGATCTCCAAAGAGGAGAGGGAGAGGCTGCTTGCTCTCTCGAAGCTGGCGAAGGAGCAGGATATCGTGGTGTCGATCGGTATCGGGGGCTCGTATCTTGGAAATCAGGTGCTTTTTGATCTTTTCTGCGGACAGTACTGGAATCTGATGACGAAGGAGGAGCGCCACGGATATCCGCAGTTGTACTTTGCGGGGCAAAATCTGGATCCGGTGAGTCTTCTCTCGCTGGTGGAGCGTATCCGGCGGAGCTCGCAGACGGCGTGGTGGAAGCACAAGGTGCTGCTGGTCGTGAATTCGAAGTCCGGGACGACTTTGGAGCCGGTCATGGCAGAGCGGGCGCTGCGTGAGATGCTGGGGAAGTTCTGCGAGGTGAGCGTCATCGCGGTGACGGACAAGGAGAAGGGAGCGTTGCGTCCTCTGGCGGAGAAGAATGGCTGGCCGTGCTTCACGGTGCCGGATGGCATCGGCGGACGTTTCAGCGTTTTCTCTCAGGTGGGGCTGGTCTTTGCGATGCTTTCGGGGATCGATATCCGGGATTTCCTGGCGGGGGCGAGGATGACGGAAGAGGCTTGCCGCAGTCTTTCGCTTTCGGAGAATCCGGCGCTGCAGCTGGCGGTCCGTAAGTATCTGGCGCGGGAAAATCATGGTGTCGATGCGGAGATCATCATGCCGTATGGGGACAGTCTCCGCTCGCTCGGCTGGTGGTATGCACAGCTTCTGGGTGAGTCTTTGGGCAAGGCGCACACGGTCTCCGGGGAAGAGATCCACTATGGCCGTATCCCGGTCGCAGCGGTGGGGACGACGGATATGCATTCGTTGACGCAGGAGCATCAGGAGGGGAAACGGAATAAGCTCGTGCAGTTCATCACGGTCAGGGAATCGCGGGAAGACGCGGATATCCTCTGTGATGAGGGAAAAGAGCGCGGCCCGGTCCCGCTTTCCTATATGCTTTCTGCGGCGCAGCGCTCGGATGAGGAGGCGCTGGCCCATGATGGCCGCATGAGCTGTGATCTCATCATGAGAAGGTGTACGCCTTTCCATGTGGGGGCGCTCATGTATTTTCTCTTCCTCACGATCGCCTACGAGGGGGCGCTTGCGGGTGTCAATGCCTATGACCAGCCGGGGGTGGAGAGTTATAAGAAGATCCTCCATGCGGATCTGAAAGAGTATATCGTGAAGCATAAGAAGTGACTAGGGA
>ULXM01053833.1_pt1 | contig 14102 bp, 7 predicted proteins | sample 1961271 | NCBI WGS metagenome assembly ULXM01 (sample SAMEA4835838, study PRJEB28245) | human gut metagenome | biome: gut microbiome; material: fecal sample | place: Denmark | collected 2008 | reverse complement strand
GCAAGCAGTGCATTTGTACGTACAAAATGCCTTTTTAGCTTGTTGGGAAAAGTCTCCGTTCCACTCCGGTCCGTGCAGAACAGACGTCCACCGGACGTCTTGCACCCCCAATCCCCAAAAACCATGAAAATAAATTTTCATGGAGCTGCGCCTTCCGGCTTTTTTCATACTGATACATTTATAACATTCCATAATTTTCGTACTCCTTTCCGATTCATTGTATGAAACTATTTTCTCAAAATTTTTATACGAATCCGGTATATCCAAGATGCTGGAAAAATATCCTCTTTATGATTTTTTCCAATATTCTGGACAAGACATGAATTAAAATTCACTTTATTCTTTACCAATATCATGGTAATCTATCTATATCTTTGAAACGAGGAATGTACTATGCACACAAGGCTTACCATACCGGAACGGCTGAAAGATTTGAGAGTCGCAGAAAAAAAGAATACCATTGCAGGAATTGTCTGATGCTACCGGCATCCCAAGTTCCACACTCGGCAACTATGAGAAAGATGAAAATGTAGATATGTCACTTGGCAATCTACTGACGCTTGCAGACTTTTATCAAGTAAGCACCGATTATCTTCTTTGCCGAACCGAACTACGTGAACATACAAATAAGTCAGTATCCGATCTGCATCTCAATGATGATGCAGTTCAAATACTGACTGATGAAAAATATAATCCACGGTTATTATCAGAATTACTCTCTCATGAAAACTTCCACAAATTCATGACTGACATGGAAATCTATATTGATGGTTTTAATGATAAAGGCATTCAGATAGCAAATGCTTTTCTTGATGTGATGAGATATAAACTGAACGAACTCGGTGCCGACTCCACCGATGCTTTTGCAAAAATATTTGATACTTCTCACATAGAGACAGAACAGTATTACCTAAACATCCTGTTGGAAGACTTAAAACCAATCGTCTCTGACCTAAGAAATACACATATGAAAGACAGCAACACAGCCAGCGATATTGACTATCAAAGCATGGTCAAAAATATCATTGATGATTTTACTTCTCCGACTCAGATTGCTACAGAGGATACTCCCGAAGCCTCTAATGATGCTTATATTAACGGACTACTCCTTTTGTTCTGCAAAAATTTGGAAATGAAAATCACCCAGCTTTCTGTCGAAGAAAAACAGACCTTAAAAGAAATATTTTCACGTTCCAAGCCGGCAAAGGAACATCGGAAACTGAGAAGACGAAATCCGAAGTTATAAGATTTAAATTATCCATTTTCAAAGCAAGCCACAAAGGACTATTTCCTTTGTGGCTTGTTGTATTATGACTGTTTTCCGTATGGTGTTTTAGGTTCTGCTACAATCGATAGCGTTTCCTGACTATTCAGGTCATAAGTCACTGTCTTATGCTCCGGCTCAGTAAAGGTAGACGAGCCACCGATACCAAAATACTTTTCAAAGAAAGTCTTCAGCTTGTCAATGACACCCTGTTTCTTCTTGGCTCTGCCACCACCGCCAAAGCGTGAAATTGGTGGCATAAGTTTATCTATGTCTGTTCCGGCTGTTTTGATTTCTCCGTCACGGAACGCATTCTCCATGAACTTCCGTGTATCTTCCGGCTTCAGCTTTTCCTCCGTAATAATCGCATTAAGGTCGTGATCTCGCTGTTCCACCACAAACTCATGCCACTCGTTCATAACATCATCCACATCATTGATTCCTGCAATAAAGGTTTCAATGAGCTGTTTCTTGCTGCGCAGCTCCGGGCTGGCATCAATCGCCTTATTGATGGTAATCAGAACTTCCTTATCTTCGCAATGGGTATCATGGTACTTCTTTACGAGCATAAGAATATAATCAATGTTGATTTCTATCTGCCGGATCAGTTCAATCTCAAATACTACATCGTCTGTAATATCCGTACTTTCCTGACGCTTGCGTTTCCACTCATCACGCAAGTCCTGATAGCGTCCAAGGTAATCCTGTAGATCACGTTCGGAAATCAGCTCGTTCCCCTTGAAATCGTCAAAGGAAAGCAACAGATTTCTCATACGGAGAATTACACCAAACAAAGCAATAAAATCTTTCTGATTCTGCTCTCCGACAATCTGTGGTTCTGACAGCGGAAACTTATTGTTCAGATCTTCCATCATATCCACATACCCCGGCATTGGCTTACCATCTACAGATTTATATCCATAATAATAATCCTTAAAGCTCTGCAGCAGAACAATGCCTCCGGCATTCTTGTCTCCGAACAGGGAAATGGCACTATCCACACGCTTTTGCAGATTTCGGAAACATACAATATTGCCAAAGGTCTTGATGGAATTCAGAATACGGTTGGTACGAGAAAACGCCTGTATCAGACCGTGCATTTTCAAATTCTTGTCTACCCACAGCGTATTCATGGTTGTAGCATCAAAACCTGTAAGGAACATATTTACTACAATCAGAATATCCAACTCCTTGTTCTTCATGCGGAGCGACACATCTTTATAGTAATTCTGAAATTTATCACTTGAAGTATCGTAATTTGTATGAAACATATCATTATAATCGTCAATGGCTTCTTCCAGAAATTCTCTGGACGGCTGATCGAGTGCAGAGGTATCCTCTGAATTTTCTTCATCCAGAATACCGTCCGATTCTTCCTCATTTGCACCATAACTAAAAATGGTTGCAACACGCAGTTTCTTGGTCGGGTCTGCTGCCATCTGCTTTTTGAATTCCTGATAATACAATTTCGCCATCGAAACGCTCGATACTGCAAAAATGGAATTAAAACCGCTGATACGCTGTTTCTGCTTGATTTCCTCTACCTCGTCCCGTTTGGCAGAAGCCACCTCCGCAATATTAGTCAGCGTATTATATATGTAAGTTTTATCCCCACGATAGGTCTTCTGGTCAAAATGTTCCAGTATGTACTGTGTCACAAGGCGGATACGCTTAGGAGCCATCATAACTTTTTCGCGGTTGATATCCCAAACCATCTCATCTGTGATTTCTTCCTCCTCATCCATCGTTTTAATATAGTCTACCCGGAATGGAAGAACATTTTTATCGTTAATGGCATCCACAATCGTATAACTGTGAAGCTGATCTCCAAAAGTCTGACCTGTGGTAAAGAATTCTGGATTTTTTGCTCTGCCGGAATTGACAGAGAAAATCGGTGTTCCCGTAAATCCAAACAGATGATATTTTTTGAAATTCTTTACAATCGCAGTGTGCATATCCCCGAACTGGCTGCGGTGGCACTCATCAAAAATAATGACGATATGTTTCGTATAAACTTCATGTCCCGGATTCTTTTTTATAAAGGTAGCCAGTTTCTGAATTGTGGTAATGATGATATGTGCATCCGGGTCTTCCAACTGCCGTTTTAATATGGTTGTCGAGGTGTTGCTGTTGGCTGCCCCTTTTTCAAAACGGTCATATTCTCTCATGGTCTGATAGTCCAGATCCTTACGGTCAACCACAAACAGCACCTTGTCAATATACGGCAGCTTCGATGCCAGTCTTGCCGTCTTGAACGAAGTCAGCGTCTTGCCGGAACCTGTGGTATGCCAGATGTAACCACCACCCTCGACGCTGCCGTACTTCTTATAATTATTGGCAATTTCGATACGATTGAGAATTCGCTCCGTAGCCGTGATTTGGTACGGACGCATGACCATCAGCATATCCTCTGATGTAAAAATACAGTATTTCGTAAGGATATTCAGAATCGTATGCTTTGCGAAAAAAGTCTTTGTAAAATCAATCAGATCAGGGATCACACGGTTATTGGCATCTGCCCAGAAGCAGGTAAATTCAAAACTGTTACTGGTCTTTGTCTTACTTGCTCCCCGTTTCTCATGTTCTTTTTCCGCATTCCGTCTGGTGCTGTTGGAATAATACTTTGTGTTTGTACCATTGGAAATAACAAAAATCTGAATGTATTCGTACAGTCCGCATCCCGCCCAGAAAGAATCCCTCTGGTAGCGATTAATCTGGTTGAATGCCTCACGGATGGCAACACCTCTGCGTTTCAGTTCAATATGCACAAGAGGCAGACCGTTTACCAATACTGTAACATCATAGCGGTTGTCATGTTTCGCACCATTCTCTGTGCCAATAACACAGCCCAGACTGCCCTCTCTGATGCCAGTGGCAGCATTCACCTTGTACTGATTGATGACCTGCAGCCTGTTGTTATGGATGTTCTTTTTATCTATGAGTGTAATATTCTTGGAAGAACCGTCATCACGAGTCAGTACTTGTACATTGTCCTCCTGTATCTTCCGGGTCTTTTCCACAATATGCTCATTGGGATTGGCAACAGCATTTTTGAAAAAGTCATCCCACTCTGTGTCCGAAAACTGATAGTTATTCAGTTCCTCTAATTTCTTGCGGAGATTGGCAATCAGGTCTTTCTCCGTGTGAATCGGCAGATATTCATATCCCTGTTCACAGAGCAGACGGATAAACTCCTGTTCCAGTGCTACTTCGCTCTGGTAACTGTCAGAACGCTTCTTGACTGGCTCATATTCTGTGACAACGGTATTCTCCGATGTCTCCGCTACAATATTAAAGTACGGCACATCCTCGCCTCCTTACTTTGGTAATTCTTTAAAGGATAACAGCTTATCCCTGTAATATTCATATTGCTTCTGACGTGCTTCTATTTCTGCTGGAAGTCCTGCGGACAGGTCATTGCAAAGTATATCAAAACGGTTAAGAACTTCCACTATACGATTCTGTTCCTGAATTGATGGTATCTGCAAAACAAACTTGCGAATTTTCTCCATCGGTATATTTTTCATGGATGAAGATTGAAGCAGACGATTTATTTGTGTATCCCAAAATGTATTTGTTTGAAAAAAGTAACGCATATATTCTGGATTTACAAATTGAGTGTCTGCTCTTATTAATGCAACATTAGGTGCAAGATAATACTTATCATTTTCATTAATCACTGCAACTTGACCAATTGTCCCAACATATGTAAATAACATATCTCCACTGCAAAGTTTACTTCTGTTTAACTTTGTCAAATCACTTTTATCAATATATTTTACATCTGTCAGATCAAGCTTTCCATTCTTAACATTTAACCCACGAAGTGCAATAATTTTACCTTCATCCGAATAGGTGACATACTTAGTAAATTCATACCCCGCAAGTTTTGTAACAGTTGCTATAGCACCAAGTTCAATGGAAACATAACCAAACACATATTGAATGAGCTTAATTGCACTCAGCTCTGTCTGTCTGTCTGTCTGTCTGTCTGTCTGTCTGTCTGTCATGAGCATGCTGCCTGTTTCAGCAAATGTCAAGAGCAAATCACGATAATATTCATATTGCTTCTGACGTGCTTCAATTTCTGCTGGCAAACCAATATTTAGGTCAGTGCAAATGGCTTCAAAATTATCAAGAACTTCTGCTATTCGTTGTTGAATATTTTCCTTTGGAACAGGAACTGGCACTCTTTTTATATCTGCTAAACTAAATGATTTTTGACTTGCACCTTTCACATTATTATTTATCCACTGTTTTGTCATCGTAGACATTAATACATGATATAAATATTTTGGATTTATGTTAGGATGAATTAATGCAACATTTTGTCCTAGACAGCACTTATCATTAGGAATTAATGCAAAATTCCCATATGACCCCACCCGTGAAACTACAATATCATTTAATCGAGGAGTGTATTTTTGCGTAAATAAATTCCAAACGCTTTCATCCACTTTTAATGTTTTATCTTCATCTACATACCCACCTTTTATATCCTGTACACGAACCATACTATATCCGCTATTAGAATACGAAGGTGTTTGATGTAACGAATCATAAATATTGGCAACATCAGCTAATTTTTTCACTTCAGATATATGTTGTTCTTTTTTTATTAAATTGTCGCGATAAAACTCATACTGTTTCTTCCGAGCTGTAAGCTCGGCTGTAAGCTCGGCTGTAAGCTCGGCTGTAAGTAACGTGAAAGAGTCCAAAATATGGACTATTTCACGTTGTACCTCCAGAGGAGGTACAGGCAAGCTAAACGCTTTTACGCTTGCATCGGATATTGCTGGGTAGCTTGCACCCTTTTGATTTTGCTCAACATAAGCAAAGAAATCAGTCGTAGCAATGTTATGATAAATCCATTTTGGAAGCACAATCTCTGTATTCGCTCTTAACACGCAAAAACCTGTACTGCAAATTTCATTATCATATGTTTCCGGAATCATACAATATCTTTTCAGCATTGGACGAGTAGTCCCTAAAAGAATATCATCTGTCTGTACAATTTGCTGTGCTCTGCTTGGTGCTGAATCCGAATTGATATTTTGTGTTTCCATTATACAATGTAAATCTCTATCCACTGAGCTTAAATCTATGTACTTTTTATCATTTCCAGAATAACTTTTCCATTTAATATTTTTAACCTTTTGGGTACATTCTTGCAAAGTTAAAAATTCTGCTCCATCCGGGCACAATTTTTCAATTAATTCATCTAATCTGCTCATCGCATCATCTCCACTATTTGTTCATGTGAATAATCCTCAACTTGCTTTCGCAGTATATATTCATCACTTGTTATATACTTGTCATCATATTTCGTCTTTGCAATTGGAGAAAAATAATATCCATAGCCTTCCAATACTGGGCTAAAATCACTTGTAACTGCACAAGTCACCTTTGCTGTGTTCTTTCCTTTATAATCACCTAAACGTAATGTAACCTCACGAAGTGAAAGTTTTTTAAACCCTTGTTCAAAAAATAAAAAGCAAATGCCTCCCACTTTGGCTTCTGAATAATATGCCAGACAATCTGGCTTTTCACGTCCTATTTTATCAATAAACTCTTTTTCACTACGGGTCAATTCTTCATGGTTGCCAACTTTTTTCAAAATCTTATCAAAACCAAAATGAACACCATCGATTATCCGAATATTTTCAGCCGGATAAATTGTAGGAATAAAGCTACTCCCATCATCATATGCCCAAAATGTCAAAATATTATTACCTGATCCCCACTTTTTTATTTCTGCCCTTGCCGTTTGTGGACTGTCTGCCCAATATGACAGCTTTTGACCGGGAAAGAGATTTGAGTACCTATTATCTTTTCTACTTAATCTCAGATTTCCGCTATGAAGTTCACTTACTGTTTTTCCATAATAACTATTATTAAATTCAAGGCATCTAAAAAAATTAAAATCATGTGATTCTATTATCGGCAATTCCTGATGTTTCCATATATCCATTCCCCAGTATTGATTCGGAAAAAATTCTCCCATAAATCACACCTCGATTTCTGCGATAATCTTATCAATCTCATCACGAAGCACTTGCTCACGGGCAACAATTTCCTTAATTTCCGCATTCAACTTCACGATATCAATTTTTTCTCTGGTATCTTCGGCTTCAACATAAGTGGATACAGACAAATTATAATCATTGCCGGACACTTCTTCATAGCTTGCCAGATATGCAAAATGCTCCACTTCTTCACGTTTAGCAAACACATCCACGATACGGTCAATATTCTCTGGTGTCAGCTTATTATTGTTGGTAACCTTCACACACTCGTTTGTGGCATCAATAAACAGTGTCCTGTTATCTGCCTTGTTCTTTTTCATTACCATGATACAGGTTGCAATCGATGTACCAAAGAACAGATTACTCGGCAACTGAATAACGCAATCCACGTAGTTATTGTCTACCAGATATTTACGGATTTTCTGCTCTGCACCACCACGGTACATGATTCCCGGAAAACATACGATGGCAGCAGTTCCGTTAGACGCAAGCCATGACAAACTATGCATAATAAACGCCATATCCGCTTTGCTCTTAGGTGCCAGAACTCCAGCCGGAGCAAAACGAGGGTCATTGATGAGCAGTGGATTTTCGTCTCCCGCCCACTTGATAGAATACGGTGGATTAGATACGATCAACTCAAATGGCTCATCATCCCAGTGCTGAGGACTGAGCAATGTATCTTCACAAGCTATATCAAATTTATCAAATTCCACATCATGCAGAAACATATTAATACGGCACAGGTTGTAGGTTGTAATGTTGATCTCCTGACCATAAAAGCCGTTACGGATAGCATCCTTGCCAAGAATTTTCTCAGCCTTCAAAAGCAATGAACCCGAGCCACAAGCCGGATCATATACTTTATTGATTTCTGTTTTTCCTATAGTCCCAAGACGTGTAAGCAGTTCGGACACATCTGCCGGAGTAAAGAACTCTCCACCAGATTTTCCGGCATTCGATGCGTACATGGTCATAAGGTACTCATACGCATCACCAAAGGCATCAATAGAATGGTCTTTCACATCTCCCAGATTCATTTCGCCTACGCCATTCAGCAGTTTTACAAGTTTTTCATTACGCTTTGCAACTGTAGAACCCAGTTTATTGCTGTTTACATCATAGTCATCGAACAGTCCGGCAAAGTCGCTCTCTGCCTCACTGCCTTTCGCTGATTCCTCAATGTGACGGAACACACGCTCCAGTGTTTCATTTAAGTTTTCATCATTCGCAGCATTGGCACGGACATTACAGAAAAGTTCACTCGGAAGGATAAAAAATCCCTTTTCCTCTACCAGTCCTTCTCTTGCTTCTTCTGCATCCTCATCCGGCATTTTTGCAAAATCAAAATCGGTGTTACCTGCATCAATCTCACCGCTGTTTATGTAATTACACATATTTTCAGAAATATAACGATAGAACATCGTGCCAAGAACATAATTTTTGAAGTCCCAACCATCGACTGCTCCGCGCAACTCATCTGCAATTGCCCATATTGCACGGTGCAGTTCATCACGTTCCTGTTCCTTTTTGGTATCAACCATTCTCTTTTCCTCCGTTATCCTCTGGTACAAATTCCAGAATATCGTCAACGCCACAGTTCAGAACACAACATATACTCTCTACGCTTTCGAGGGAAATATACCCATTACGTTTCAGCCGTGTGATGATATTTGCGGAGAAGCCAGCCTCCTGCTGCAACTGTGCATTTGTCATATTTTTTTCTATCAGTAAATGGAATAATTTTTTATAACTGACCGCCATGTCATCCCTCCATTATTTTGCCAACAGACATAAGGAAAGTATATCACGAAAACGTGAATTTTTCAATTTGCATCGCAATCTCTTCAATCCGTATCATCTAATTAGATATGATAGATATTATTCATATCAGTCTTAATATCTCTCAGTATCATTACCTTGTCCCTTGAACACTTCCATATCAGCAAAAAAGACATCCCTAACCTGTAAAATCTACAGTTCCGGAATGTCCTTTTTCCCATACTTTACTATATTTTTAACACATGCCACTGCTTATCCACAATCTATATGATTTCAAAATTCCTAAACGCCTGCACAATTGCATCTTCCTTCTCCGGCGTACACTGTGGCTGTCTCGCATTGTCTGATTTAACCAGATTGAAGTTCTCATCGACATCCAATCCACACTTCTTAATCTGTGCGATATACAATGACGAAACCTTAAATCCTGTCTGCTCAAGTCCATATGCCTTTATCTGCTCATAAATTGCTTTTCCTTTTGAATTCCGATAAATCCATGTTCTCTAGGAAGATGTGCTATCGACCATTCTTTTGGAATGTAAGACAATTGTCCCCATATTGAGTAAAAATTACTTGTTATACTAAATAGCAGCCCTTCATCTTTTTTCAAAAGGTTCACACCCACTTAGGGCGATAAGCCTTTACCCTTTTCCAAAATCGTTATTGTTCAGTATTTATTTCATAATGAGCTTCATCATAAACTAAGAACTCACAATACTGAAAAAATCTTATAAACAACCTTTTGCACATTTTTTTGTTATTTATATAGTCATAAGCCTTTATAAGACTAATAAAATCGCCATATCCTCCATTCTTTTTTAGATGGTTCCATACTTTTGTGGTTAACCCTTCCCTTTCTATAATACGTCCTAATGGCATATAAAAATATGACGAATTTGAAGTATAATATATATCGTGTGGAAACTTACAAGCTTCCATATAAATCAATATTTTATCAGCATTTCCATCAATCTCATACACTTTATCTATAATCATATCCCACGCATCACCAGACCGAATTATTATGTGATTACGATAATTCATTAACTCATCAAATAATTTCTGTAAATACCTTTTAGTTTTACATCTTGCAATCTTTTTACAAAATTTATTTTCCTCTAAATCTTTATCGACTTTATGTTCCTGCGTTATATTTCTTAAATGTGTCTCTATATTTTCATTTTTGCAAAAATTTAGGTAAATTTGGAATAGTTCTTCGCTCCACCGTACAGGCATTGATATCCACCCTTTTTCCGCATAGTACTTTATTTTATCTTTTATTTCTTCTTTTTCTTTTCTATCATACCATTCGCTCTTGTAAATCATTAATAACACTTGTAATTTCATTGATATTGATTCTTCGTTATAATTTTCAATATCGAAATAATCAAGCAACAATATTATTTCATTCACTGGCTCCCCAATTTTCACCAATGCTATACAATATTGCAAAAGTGTTTCATTGATATGTAGATTATTTGATATTATATTTTCCATCATCTCCTTTGCTAGTTCAAGGTCATTCTCTAATAACATTTCTATCAATTCTTTAATTACTGAACATCTATAATTTTCATCTGTAATCTGATTTATTGCTAATATCATTTGCAAATATTTTTGGGTGAATATTTGCAATTCATTCCTTTCAAAATAATATTTATTCCACATAATTTTCAAAGCGTCTAACAGAAAGGTATCTACTATCCCATCCTTTCTCCATCCGTGTCGTATAACACCAGAATTTAGACCTTTTCTAATATACTCTATACTTTTTTCGCTATCAAAACCAGTATATAAATATGCCAATTCAAAATATTTCTTGACATTTTCTGTTATATCAAAGCTTTCCTGCCCTTTATATGATTGATTAATATCTGGCAAAAATCTCCTGATTAATTTATCACACTCCTCCGTTTCTTCATTTTTTAATTGCTTAAATAATAAGCCTAGATGAATTACGTTTTTTGCTTTTTGTTCCAACATTTCAAGCAATTTTTGTCTTTCTACATACACCAACCTTTTCTCACTAATAATTAAAGCAAATATATTTGTAGCTTCATAAGTAATGTTTGTAAATCGATTAAAAAACGTATTATTATAATCAGAAAAAAAGTCGTCATTAATCTTGTATACGATATCTCACCATCTAACATTTTTGCATAATTACAATATAAATTTTGATGCAATACCCTAGTATCATATTTATATTGTTCACTTACACAATTACGGTTATATAACATACTTAAAAAAGCTGCCTTATTATGTTCTTTCTTAAAGCCAAACAAATCCACCCAACGTTCCGCACTTAATCTCTCAAATTCATTTTCCAGTATTCCTTCTTCTTCCGCTGTTAACTCAAGGTCAAAATATTTTTTTAGCATCAAAATGCCATTTGTTTTTTCACTACAACGAAGTAAGCATTTTTCTAATTTTTCTGAAATCTTCCTATCTTTCAAATATCTTAAATTTTTAACCTGAATCAAAAAGGCACACAAACATTCTATATTTTCATCTGTAAACAATTCCAGTAAAACTAATACTTCCTCATATTTATATTGAAATAGAATTTCAAAGAAAGCACTACACAGTTTCTCATATTCAGTTTCACCGCTTACTACACGTTCTCTAATACCATTTTTATTTATATCCTCAAGTATCTCTTTGGTATTTTTTTCAAAAATAATCAACTCTATAAAAAGCTGTGCTCTTTTTTCTTCAAAAAAGGCATTATTTACTTTTTCCATCAATTCCAGATACTCGTCTTTTATGCACTGTATAGATTGCTGCAATTCTTGTACTGCTTTTAAAGCCATTTCTCTTTTATTACATCTCCAATATATTTCTATGTTGCATAATAAAAAGCGAAATACTTCTTCAAGTGGATCCGGTATTCTTCCAATTTTTGACTTTCTCTCACATTCAGCAATACTTTTGATATAAGATACATCAATCAAAACATTACCCTTTAATGACAGATTTTCATCCTGAATTATACGATAAAAAGCTTCTTCCTCTTGTGCAGCTACTGCATAAGAGAATTCTCGTAAATACTTATATCCTGGTTCATCAGCTCCCCACAATGGATTTTTTCCCATATATGTTTTAAACAATCTCACTTCTATTGAGAATGGTAACTGTTTTTCTTTATCACTTCTATCTTCAAAATATGGCAAAACAAATTCATCAAAAAGTTCATAATTAGTAAATATTTGTTCTTTTCGTAAATTACCAACATTGTATTTATATAAATCATATAGAGATAGCGTATAAAAGTACTCTTGATATCGTCTATGTTGATATGAGTAAAACTCGTCCTCAATCCTATTCTCAAAATATGTTTCTAAAATGTAGTTACAAACTGCATTCACATCTTTGTAACTTAATTGAGGATACATTTTTGAAACAATATTTCTAAAATTCTTTTTCGCAATAATTACTGTTTTATCGCTATGCATGTGGTAAGCTATTTGCTTATTTATTTCTAATATTTCATCTGACTGAGGTTCTGGCAAATTAAGAGCTATTAATTTATCCTTCCTTTTACTATTCCAATAATGATCCTTTAACCAAAACAAATCGTAAATCGTTGTCCCATTACTAACATAATTCATAGAATCATAAAATAAATTAACCAACAAAATATCTTTAATTTCATCAAACAATTTTTTATTAGTTATTTTCAAACTTTTAAGTTTCTCAATCTTATCTTTCTCTCCTCTATCCTCGAAAAATGAAACTATATTCTTTTCGTCTAACTCCTGAATCTCATAAAAAGCATTCTCATTAACACAATCGTGCAAATACATATTATTACTGGACATTTTTCGTATAGACAAAATTATTTTCTTTGTATTTTTTTGCTTTGCAAGTTCTTTAATATACGATATTGTTTGTTCCGCAATTTCACTCGAAACTTCATCCAAACCATCAAGCAAGTAAATTATTGAATAATTATCAAAATTCAACTTGTATTCTGTTTTTTTTGTTATGATAAGTTGTTCCAAAGGACAAGCTGAACAATATTTCAATTTAATCAAGATTGGAATACTCTTATTTTTAGATATTGCAGCAATCTGGTCATAAAACTTTAAATTACTTCCACTTAATATCATAAATATTTTATCCAAAAGGACACTTTTACCAGTTCCAGGTAAACCTCTAATTACAGATATTTCACTATTCTCCAAAAGTTCTTCGACAAGTTGTTCACTATTATTTAATCTTTTTTCTGCACAAGCTACATTTAATTCCAGATAATTGGTACTTGTTAAAAATGCTCTTTTCTCATTATCTATTATATCAGCAAAATATTCCAGTTCCCTACCTGCACCAAAAAACAATTGGCATAAATCCAGATTTTCCTTTTTATTTAATGCAACTTCAAAATATGACCTTCCCAGCCATTCAAGTTTAACCCCTCGATTTTTAGCCTTTTTATCTAATTCATGTTTTGTAGACGATGCCGATAGTCTTGCATTACAATTATAAAATATTTTAATGACATCCAAATCGGGATACGATGTTAATGCCAATTGAACAGAATGCTCTATTTGTTTATAATCCATACTCGGACTGAAATATTTAGATTGGAAGCCATAGAATTTCCCTTTATATTTAACTGGTTCTGTCTCCAATCCAGCCTGATTAAAATCTGCACCAATACACTCTGTATGAACATATCTGCTAAAAAGATGTAAACATAGCGTTTCAAATGCATTTGCATATTTTTTATTTAATATTTCAAATTTTGCCCAATCAAGTTCTATCATTACTCTCCTACCTATCCCTTCAAACCTTCTCGCTATTACACATACAATTATATTTTACCATCTGCAAAAGAGCAAGAAAAAAGCCAAGCAGGAACCTCCACTTCAACTGGCATCTTTACTTACTTATCTCATTTTTATATTCAATCTCCGTTCTATCCACTGTTCCATGAAATCCTCTTGCTTTCCATCAGTGCATTTTAAGCCCTCAATAGGATAGGTATCATTCATATCAGTCTTAATACTTCAGTATCATTACCTTGT
>ULXM01020670.1_pt1 | contig 14280 bp, 14 predicted proteins | sample 1961271 | NCBI WGS metagenome assembly ULXM01 (sample SAMEA4835838, study PRJEB28245) | human gut metagenome | biome: gut microbiome; material: fecal sample | place: Denmark | collected 2008 | reverse complement strand
TTGTTGCTGCTACTGATGGTGTTATGGCTCAGACAAAGGAGCATATCCTTCTTTCACGTCAGGTTGGTGTTCCTTACATCGTTGTATTCCTTAACAAGTGTGATATGGTAGACGATGAGGAGCTTATCGAGCTCGTTGAGATGGAAGTTACAGAGCAGCTCGAGGAGTACGGATTCAATGATTGTCCTATCGTTAAGGGTTCAGCTCTCAAGGCTCTTGAGGATCCAATGGGACCTTGGGGAGACAAGATCATGGAGCTTATGGATACAATTGATTCATATATTCCAGATCCACAGAGAGATACAGATAAGCCATTCATCATGCCTGTAGAGGACGTATTCACAATCACAGGTCGTGGAACAGTTGCTACTGGTAGAGTAGAGGCTGGTGTAATTCACCTCAATGATGAAGTTGAGATCGTTGGTATCAAGCCAGAGATCCAGAAGACAACAGTAACAGGTATCGAGATGTTCAGAAAGCTCCTTGACGAAGGTCAGGCTGGTGATAACATCGGTGCCCTTCTTCGTGGTATCAAGAGAGAGGATATCGTAAGAGGACAGGTTCTTTGTAAGCCAGGTTCAATTACATGTCATACAAAGTTCACAGCACAGGTTTACGTTCTGACAAAGGACGAGGGTGGTCGTCATACACCATTCTTCAACAACTATCGTCCACAGTTCTACTTCAGAACAACAGACGTTACAGGTGTATGTAACCTTCCAGCTGGTACAGAGATGTGTATGCCTGGTGATAACGTAGAGATGACAATCGAGCTCATCCACCCAATCGCTATGAGCCAGGGTCTTACATTCGCTATCCGTGAGGGTGGTAGAACAGTAGGTTCAGGAAGAGTTGCTTCTATCATCGAGTAATCGCTGATAAACCGCATAAATAAAGGATTTTCAGACCTTCGAGGGTTCGCCCTCGGAGGTCTTTTTTCTGTCAAAAAACGGGGTTTAATCTGTCTTGAAATAATAACCATGGAGGAAAATTAAATGAATCAAGTAAACTGCCATATTTGTGGAACGAAATGTGTAAAATCCGGAAAGACAAAAGCTGGATCACAGCGTTGGTTTTGTAGAGAATGCAAATCGTTGTTAACACACGAGATAGATAATAATTCAAAGAAATTACAAATCTTCCTGGGTTGGTTGTTTGGCAAAGAGTCACAATCGGGGATGTCTGGTGAGGGAGGAACATTCAGAAGAAAGACATCAAAATTTTGGAATATATGGCCTATGCCACCGAAAATAGAAGCAGTAAGTTAAAGAACATGCCTTGATAGCATTGTCCTCAGTGCCCTTCTTAACGATAGTATGACAACCTATCGTAGTTCCCATAGCACGCAGTTTCCATCCTTCCTGGGTAGCGTTCAGCTTATCCAGTTCTTCCTGTCTTTTATCTTCATCTTTAATACCGAATATTTCAGTTTTTTCCTTTTTATAGACACTTTTAAATTGGCACCATTTTCTGAAAAAGTCTTGCATTGTAGGATTATCGAACGTTAGTGAAATCTTCTGATCAGGTGTCTCAGCAAATGAGAGGTTCACTTAATCATCAATAGAAAACAACAGAGAGAGGACATCTCCGACTGTTACAATATTAAAATCCAGAAAAACACTTATATTTAATGACAGTGCAGTTGCTATCTTTTCTGACTGATCCGGTTTTGGATTTCGAATTCCAAGTTCATATTTTCTGATCGTACCTACGTTAATGCCGGACAGCTCGGCTAACTGTATCTGACTGTATCCTCTGAATTCCCGGTATGTCTGGATTTTTTTACCTACCATGTTGGCTGCCTACTTAATAATATTTGTTATTCTGTTCTAGCACAAAAGTGAATGATGTGAAAGAGGTGATTTTTCCAGAGCCTGAAAATACAGAATAAAATCAAGTCTTCTTTTGTGAAATGACAAATGGTATAATAAAGAACACAAGGAGACTTGATATGAAAAGGAAAACCTTAATTAAAATAGTTATAATTGCAGTTGCTATATCATTAGGACTTGCATTTGTGGTAAATCTTTTATTTAAAATTCATTCGTTTGGATTATTGAGTGCAGAATGGGATGCAGGAGATGCATTGAATTATGTTGCAGCAATAGCAGGTTTTATTGGAACAGTTGTACTGGGATATATTGCATATAGTCAGAATGAAATGTTAATGAGACAAAATAACAAACTTCAGGAGTTGGAAGAAAATAGTTATATTGTAAATAACAATAGCATGATAATTATAGAGAAAATTAGGATAGCAGAAAAAGCACACATACCAGTTAATTTTGAGATACATGTTGAACAAATTGTAGCTGATACTGATGCAACGACAAATTATGTTGGATATGATTTTCAGATTAAAGCTAAAAGAATAAACGAGCATATTCCAGTTTTGGTGCACATAGAAAAATGTGATTTATTTTATGAAGAGAATAATCAAATAATTACTTATATAGAAGCAAAAAATTGGTGTGATAAATTTTCGAGAATTGCAATACATAAAGACGGAATTGTGAAATTTGGAATGAAATTCATTATAGATAGGAAGAAAAAGCAAGAATTTGAAGAATCTATAAAGAAGTCGACGTGTAATTTGGTGGTAGAAATAATGTTTCAAATTATTGCAAATAAAAATGTTGCTACTAGATGCAAATGTAGAGCATATTTGAATAGCAAGCAAATAGGAAATGATATCTCGTGGGAATCAGAGAATCCAATGGTTTTTTATTATGGAAATTTCATGGTAAAAGAATATGAAATAGCGGGAGAGAAAAAATGTTAGAACAGATTATAGAAAAAACTAATCAGTATATTGAAGAAATGCCCAAAAAAGAGCGAAAAAAATACGGACAGTTCTTTACAAGCATTGAAACGGCTAGATATATGGCTGGATTGTTTGTTATACCGGAGCAGACTACAGTAACGTTACTAGATGCTGGTGCGGGATCTGGGATTTTAACATGTGCCATGATCGAACGTTTAGATAAAGTAGAGGATATTAAAGAGATTATTGTAACCTGTTATGAGAACGATGAGAATGTATTACCATTATTGCAGGAAAATCTTCTTTATATGCAGGAATGTTCAAGTAAAAAAATAGATATAAAAATTATAACTGAAAATTATATAACCAGTCAGTATCTCGATTTTAATCATATGTTAGGTGGAAATTGGAATCCGGAAAAATATGACATGGTGATTGGAAATCCCCCATATATGAAAATATCAAAGGAGGCTCCAGAAGCGACAGCGATGCCGGCAATTTGTTATGGAGCACCTAATATGTATTTCATTTTTGCATCAATGGGATTATTTAACTTAAAAGATGATGGGGAAATGGTTTATATAATTCCAAGGTCATGGACATCAGGAGCTTATTTTAAGAGATTTAGAGAATATTTTTTGTCAGAAGGAAAGCTCATTCATATACATTTGTTTGGTAGTAGAAATAAAGTATTTGATAAAGAAAATGTTTTACAGGAAACTATTATAGTAAAAGTTAAAAAGACAAAGGTGCAGCCAGATAATGTTACTATTACATCTACGCATACAAATAAAGATTTTGACCAGTGTACCACATTAGTAGTTCCATATAATCTTGTTGTTTCTGGAAAAGAATTATATGTATATTTGGTTACAAATGAAGAAGAAGTTTCAGTATTGAAGAAGTTGCATCAGTGGGATAAAACGCTTCCGGATATAGGATTAAAAATGAAAACAGGATTGATTGTTGATTTCAGAAATCGAGATATTTTACGAGACGATGTAGAAGAGGGGGCGATACCTTTATTTTATTCACAACATATAAAAGATGGTGTAGTCCAGTTTCCTATTAAAAAGGAGCATGAATATGTTGTGACAGAGCAGAAGGGTTTAATGCAGGATAATCACAACTATTTGTTTGTAAAGAGATTCACAGCTAAGGAAGAACCGAGAAGATTGCAGTGTGGTGTATATTTGTCGAAAAAATTCCCACAGTATTCAAAGATAAGTACACAAAATAAGATTAATTTTATTGATGGGCTACTTACAAATATGTCTGAGTGCCTGGTGTATGGTTTGTATGTGCTGTTTAATTCAACAATTTATGATGAATATTACCGGATTTTGAATGGTTCAACGCAGGTTAATTCAACTGAAATTAATGCAATGCCAGTTCCTGATATTAATATTATTCAGGAACTGGGAAGGAAAATAATGAAAAGCGAAGATATGTCAGAAAAAAATTGTAATATGATATTGGAGGGGTACTGTGGATAAGATTGAAGAAGCACGCGAAATGTTGAAATTTGTAGGAATGCCAAAAGCACAGCAGGCAGATATATGTTGTTATGTTTTATTAGCTATGGCTGGAATAAAACCAGATATGTCATGGAGAAATGCAACAAATGAGTGGATTAGAATTCATGATATTATTCAGTTTACAAATTCAAATTATGGAAGCACTTACGCAGAAAATAGTAGAGAAACATTTAGAAAGCAAGCATTACACAGATTTAGAACAGCAGCATTAGTAGAAGATAATGGGAAAGCAACGAATAGTCCAAATTATCGTTATCGCTTAACTAATGAAACATTGGAATTGTTGAAACACTATCAAAGCGTTGGCTGGAACGAAATATCATCGAGATATATGATGTACCATGAAAGACTAGTTGACATTTATGCATCGAAAAAGGAAATGAAGATGATGCCTGTGAAAATAAATGGGGATGATTTTAAGTTTTCGCCGGGGAAACATAATGAACTACAGAAAGCGATTATAGAGGAGTTTGCACCGAGATTCGCTGAGAATGCAGAGTGTCTATATGTAGGAGATACGATAGAGAAAGATTTAGTGAAAAATATAGATAAACTGAAGAAATTGGGCTTTGAGATTACACTTCATGATAAAATGCCGGATGTCGTATTGTACAGGGAAGACAAAAATTGGATTTATTTTATTGAGTCAGTGACTTCAGTAGGTCCAATGGATCCAAAACGTATTCTGGAAATTACAGAAATGACAAAAGATGTAACCGCTGGAAAAATATTTGTTACGGCATTTTTGGATTTTAAAACGTATAAAAAGTTTTCGGAAGAGTTGGCATGGGATACAGAAGTATGGATAGCTGAAATGCCAGAGCATATGATACATTTGAATGGCGACAAATTTATGGGACCGAGATAAGGAGGAGAATAGATGTTACAAGATGAAATTAAAAAGAAATCAAGCGAAATATATAAGGAATCTTATCAAATGTCGATAGGGGAATTAGCAAATTTATATAGGGATGAAGAAATAGATGTTCATCCAGAGTTCCAGAGATTATACAGATGGTCTGATTATCAAAAAACAAAACTGATTGAATCAGTTATGTTGAATATACCTATTCCTCAAATTTATGTGAGTCAAAATGAGGAAGGAGTTTGGGATGTAATAGATGGTGTACAAAGATTATCTACTATTTTTCAATTTATGGGGATATTAAAAGATGATGAAGGGAAAAAAATTGAGCCATTAACTTTATTAGGAACTAAAGATTTGCCTTCGTTTGAGGGTATGAAATGGAAAAATAAAGAAAATAAGGATTTGGAGTTTACACGTGAACAACAGTTAGAATTTAAAAGATCACGTATAGATGTAACAATATTAAAGAAAGCAAGTGACTCAAAGGCCAAGTACGAATTGTTTCAGCGTTTAAATACGGGTGGCGCTTTTTTAAGTGATCAAGAAGTTAGAAATTGCCTGATTATTATGGAAAATAGAGAATTTTATAAATTTATTTGCCAGTTGGATAAAATGGAAAGCTATAGAAATTGTATTTCAATAAGTGATAGAAAAGCTGATGAACAATTTAGAATGGAATTGGTTGTTAGGTTGTTAGTTGCACTTAATATTGAGTGGGAGAGAAGCAAAGGTTATAGAGAAATGTCAGAGTTATTGGATCAGGAAATATTACTATTATGTGATAATAAAGAATTAGATTTGGATTTAATAACTGAGAAGTTTAAAAAAACATTTGCCTTATTAAGTACAGCGTTAGGAGAAAATACTTTTAAAAAGTATAGAAAAACAGATGATAGATTTGTTGGAGCATTTTTGACGTCTGCGTATGAAGTGATTTCAATAGGAGTGTACACAAATATAGATACAATATTAGAAATGGAAAATCCGATAAAATGGATTAATGAAAAAGTGAAAAATATGTATGAAGAAGGTGTGTACATAGACAACTTAACACCAGGAACAAAAGTAATATCGCGTTATAGAACATTATCAGAATGGGGGAAAGAGTATTTTAAGAAATGAAAATTCGTACAATAGATGAACTACAAGATTATGTTGATAAAGAAATGTCTTGGAGAAGAAAGAAATTATCGGCAATAAAAAGTAATATTTTTGTGGCAAAAGAATTTGCAAAAAATACTGCTTTAAGATCTGGAATTGCAATACTCTATGCTCATTGGGAAGGAATGATTAAAAATATTGCAACAGCATATTTGTCATTTGTAGCAAATCAGAGATTACAGTATAAAGAACTAAAGAATAATTTTTGGTCAATAGCTGTAAAAAATGATTTGTTAGGATTCGATGAGACTAGAAAATCTTCAAGACATAATAAAATTATAAAGAATATTAGAAATATGGAAGATAAAAGGGCTCATATACCATACGAAGATGTAATAAAAACAAAAAGTAATTTAAATTCAGATGTTTTTATAGAAATAATGGAAACAATAGGTTTGGATTATTCTCAATATGAAGGGAATTTTAAGCTATTGGATGAAGTATTACTGAAGATGAGAAATGAAATTGCACATGGAGAAAAACCGGAATACATTGATTTGGATCAAGATAGATTTAATGAAGTCTATGATAAGATTGTAGATATGATGAATATGTTTTCAATACAAATAATGAATGCAGCGTGTTTGAAGGAATATAAACAGAAATTAAATTAAGTATAAGCTGTGTTGTGATAACACCATGATAACAAAATCCCCAAAAACCACACGGATACAGCGGAAAATCCGGATTTTTCCCCACAAATCACACGAAAAATCACCATTTGCACACAGCAATACACCAGTCTGATATCGTGAGGGTGGTAGAACTGTAGGTCCAGGAAGAGTTGCAACTATCATCGAGTAATCGCTGATAAACCGCATAAATAAAGGATTTTCAGACCTTAGAGGGTTCGCCGTCGGAGGCCTTTTTTAGTAAATTCAGGGAAAAGAAATATAAAAAGGCATTATAGACACATTTTTATTGAAATCATATAGTCATTTTGATAAACAATTGAATAGGGATAGTAGGTTTGGTATAATAAACATAATTGTAAGTATTGAATGTGATGAAACTGAATTAGTTTCTGCAATCAATAAAATAGATTCGTATATTGATTTTTTAAAACTATCATATAATGAAAAAAATTGTTAAAATTAAGCAATACAATTACAGGAAGAAAATTAAATTTTACGATAAATAAATCAAAGGGACAAAATATTGATGAAATAAAAAACGTTATAGAAACTTTAAATAATGTTCAAACACAATTAGATACTTTAGTTAAAGAAACTCATAAAGAAATTATAGATACTCGAGTAGCATTTGAAAAAGCAGATAAGGATAATATTAAGTTTTGGAAAGGATAGCGACATGCGAAAAAAAAGTGCATTATTTTTGATTTGTTGTTTTATTATATGTTTAGTAGGGTGTGGTGAAAAAATAAAAACAGAACATTCACAGAAGAATTCTCAAGTAGAATTAACAAGTAGACAGAAGAAAATATTAAAGGAAGCGGGATTATCCACCAATTATGATGATTTGTTATCTTCACAGAAGATTGCAATCAAAAGAATTGAGGAATTATATAAGTATTTAGATAGTGAATATGATGAAGAATTTATTTATGAAGGTTATATTGCGCCAAACTCGCTACAAGATGAACAATTAATAGTTTATCCCCAAGGACTAACAGAAAGTGATATTGTAACAGTAACGGTTTCTAAGATAGATGATAAAGAGATTATAACTGATGATTATTTGAATCTATTATTAAGAGATGATTATGAATCATATATAAAAGATATTGTAGTAAAATTAGTTAATTCAGAAAATGTAAAAGTATATTCAGAGATAACTGAAGTTAAAGATAAGAATAATTCGGAATATGATAACAATGTTTCTGCAATGAATAAAATCTTTATTCTCAGCACAGATGATAATAAAGAAATGCTTGACAAGCTTAATAAGAAATACAAAGAAAGTTTAGAATCTCATAAACTGTATAGTGTTAATAAGTTTTATATAATGGAAGAAAATGCATTTGAAAAAATAACCAAGTATAATTATGATGAGTACTTGAATGATGATAATATAGTAGCAAAATTCAGATGTAGTTTATCTGAATAAAAAAAATGGATCGTTAAATAATAAATGTAAAGCAGATTTAAAAATGATTTTTGATTCTGTTGGAGTTATAGATGTAAAAAGAAGTAAAAACGTATCTATACAAGTAGCTAATTTAAAGCAAATTGAAATAAAAAGTGTGTCTAATAGAATGTGATATATAGTAGCTGAAAATAATTTCAATAATTGGAGATTATATATTGTAATAGCTAGATTTATAAGAATTATAATATAGAACATTGTTAAATATTATTTTGGGGAGTAAATGAAAATTTCTACTCCCCGGTTATGGCAATTTCCAGTACAATGGTCCGGCGAATGGCAATGCCAATTACAATCCGTATGGCAATGCTCAGTATGGTGCCGGATATGGTGGTAATTATAAAAATAGCTAATTATAATTTATATAGAAGAGACGCAATATAGAAGAAAAACAATAATATAATACGTATAGATCTATAATATGGCTGGGGTATTTATCGGCTGCTGATAATAGTTGACTACGACAATAAAAATGTCGTGGTCAACTATATTTTTATGTATGGGACTTAAAATGATAAAAAAGCCTAAACCTGATTTAGTGATCTGGTGTATTTACATATTTGCTGAAAATAGCCAATTCTCGCACCATGTCCTGTAAAAAACACTCGAAAAACACTATTCTGTCAATGAATGTGTCAAGTTTTTAGCAAAAGCTTGACATGTAGCATCAGCCCTTGCCGAAGGCAACTTAAAATGGGCTGATGTTCAATAGAAAGGAGGCAACAGATATGGATCAGAAAAAGACCGGTTCATTCCTAAGAGAACTGAGAAAGGAAAAACAGCTTACCCAGGAATAGCTTGCAGAGCGGTTTGGGGTAACAAACCGCAGTGTGTCAAGATGGGAGACTGGCAGCAACATGCCGGATCTCAGTATCCTGGTGGAACTGGCAGATTTCTATGATGTTGATATCAGGGATATCATTGATGGAGAAAGGAAGAGTGAGGATATGAATAAGGAAGAGAAAGAGAGATTGCAGCTTGTAGCGGATTATGCAGAAACTGAGAAGAATACATTGCTGATGAGATTGCGTATAATCAGCATAGTGGGATTGGTTTCGTTGATTGCAGGACTGACGATGATGGTGATCAGCAGAGATAACAATCTTCCAATCTATGACTATTTGATGGGGACGCTTATGGGGGGTGCTATAGGTGCGTTGCTGGTTGCGGTGTTCTATTCAACCGGAGTTTTAGAAAACATGAGGAAGCGGAAAAGAACGCTTATGAAAGTGCTTTTGGTAATAAGCATATTATTCCTGCTTGGAACATTCATCGCGGCAATCATAGCATCGTTATGATATAATGAGCATTGCGACGGTTGCGCTTGCGCAAACCGTCATAATGCGAATGCCTACATGGAGCCGGTAGGCGACATGATATAATGAGCGCAAGTGAGCCAACATGCTTGCATGATTGGCGAGCGGCGAATTGGATCATGATAGTTGCGGCAGCAACGGAAAGCACCGTAGGTGCGAATCATGATATAATGAGCATTGCGACGGGGCGCTTGCGCAAACTATATGCAATATGCTATAATTTTTAAGGATGCAATGCAGACGATCAGTTTGTGGCATCCACATGAGCACAGATATTATGCGTGAGATATAGTAAATATGATTAGAGCAATCATTTTTTATGACGAAAGAATTACAATTATATATGTATAAGCCCATAATATGGTTGGGTGTATCTACCAGCTACCGATAATAGTTGACTACGACATGGATTGCCGTGGTCAACTATATTTTTGTGTAAAAATATGTGTGTGGATACAGAGCGTAGATAGGGTTTAATAAAAAATATAAAATGATTTTGGAGGGTGCGCGTATGAGGTATGATGTGATAATTATTGGGGCAGGACCAGGAGGAATATTTTCTGCATATGAGCTGACAAAGCAGGCTCCGGATCTTAAGGTTGCAGTATTTGAGGCTGGACATGAGCTTAAGAGAAGAAAATGCCCGATAGACGGCACAAAGATCAATAGCTGCGTGGGATGTGATAGCTGCTCGATCATGAGCGGATTTGGTGGTGCAGGTGCATTTTCCGATGGAAAGTACAACATTACAAATGACTTTGGCGGAAGTCTGTATGAGTACATCGGCAAGAACGAGGCCATAGACCTCATGAAGTATGTGGATGATATCAATATGGAGTACGGCGGAGAGGGTACGAAGCTTTATTCAACTGCCGGCACAAGATTCAAGACAGTGTGTCTGCAGAATAGGCTTCATTTGCTGGATGCCTCGGTCAGACATCTTGGCACGGACATCAACTATATAGTTCTAGAGAATCTGTATGCATATCTTCAGGACAAGGTAGAGTTTTATTTTGACACACCTATACAGACTGTGGAAAAGCTGGACGATGGAACATATAGTGTATGCTGCAAGAAGGGTACATTTGCTTGTAACAAATGTATCATATCCGTTGGAAGAAGCGGAAGTAAATGGATGGAGACTGTGTGCAAAGACCTTAATGTGCCTACAAAATCTAACAGAGTAGATATAGGAGTCAGAGTAGAGCTTCCTGCAGCCATATTTGCACATTTGACGGATGAGCTCTATGAGAGCAAGATAGTATACAGAACGGAGAAGTATGGAGACAAGGTGCGAACCTTCTGCATGAACCCAAGGGGCGCCGTGGTTACTGAGAATACAAATGGAATCATAACGGTAAATGGTCATAGTTATGAGAATCCTGCAAAACAGACGGATAATACAAACTTTGCGCTCCTTGTGGCAAAGCATTTTTCAGAGCCGTTCAAGGATTCCAACGGATACGGCGAGAGCATAGCGAGACTCAGCAACATGCTGGGCGGTGGAGTAATAGTGCAGAGATTTGGCGACCTCATAAGGGGACAGCGCTCCACCCGGAGCAGGATAGAGGAAGCGTTCATCACACCTACGCTCAATGCCACACCGGGAGATCTGAGCCTTGTCCTTCCAAAGAGAATTTTGGATGGAATAATCGAGATGATCTACGCTCTTGATAAGATAGCCCCAGGAACGGCAAATGAAGATACACTGTTGTATGGAGTTGAGGTCAAATTCTACAACATGGAGGTCGAGGTCGATGACAAGCTGGAGACAAGGTACAAGGGACTGTATATCATAGGTGATGGAAGCGGAATAACACACTCCCTTTCACACGCATCTGCAAGCGGTGTATACGTAGCAAGAAATATTGCACATGGCGAATAAAACAAATAGATATTTATATAGAAGAAAGTCATTCAAAACAGAGTATCGTGATAGGGGTTCCAGATACTCTGTTTTTATTTGATAAATGAGTTTTAAGCGAAAATACATTTGTTTGACTGGATGTTAGAAGAATGGTAGAGTTGTAAATGGCATGAAAATAGATTTAAAGCCTGCAACAAATATGAAAACAAATTTAACTAAGAAAATTATTAGTGGCATTGGATAGAAGACACTATATGATGGATTATTTTCGAAAGAAGAAAGGAAATAGGAAAATATGGAAGGATCAGTTATAAATCAGATATGCGCATCTATGGATTCATTCTTTGATACAGAAAAGAAAATAGGCGATTATATCGTCAGGAATCCCAAGAAGGTTGTGGATATGACAGTCGGGGAGCTGGCAAAGGAGTGCGGTGTCAGTGAGGCCTCGGTGTCGAGATTCTGCAAACGAATAGAGCTGAAGGGATTTCACCATCTCAAGATATCGCTGGCGAGAGAACTCGTGGATGCCAAGGATGACGGAGAGATATCTGGACATATATCTGTGGATGATATGGAAGGTTCTCTGAGAGGAATACTGTCGAATAAAATGGAAGAACTGAGACAAACTGTAGCCATGATCGACAGAGAGGAACTGAAAAAGATATTGGGTGTGATAAACAATGCTGATACGGTACTCATGGCGGCTGTGGGCAATACGATACCGGTTGCCATGGATGGGGCATATAAGCTTAACCAGATAGGTATACGTGCCATATCAACACCGATATGGGAGACTGAACTTGGATACAGTTATAATCTGACCGACAAGGATGTTGTGGTAGCAATATCCAACTCCGGGGAGTCGACAGGTGTGATCCAGATATTGGAGGCGGCAAAGAGCCGCGGCGCAGTCGCCATATCAATAACCAATAATGCCAGGTCAAGTGTTGCGGAGCTTAGCACCTATCACATCACGACAGCTACCCGTGAAAAATTATTTCTTGATGGATACTGCTTTTCAAGGGTGTCTGCAACCATGGTGATAGAGATAATATATCTGCTGCTTGCATCTATGAGAAAGGAATCCTACGAGTCAATAGTAAGGCACGAACAAGCGATGGCCTATACAAAGGAGTGACATGATACTTTGTTCGGCTGGATGAAGGCGTGCTGATTTTTCGGAAAAATGTCTATGGTACTTGACAAATGATTTTATGCGTGATACTTTGCATGAAAGAAAATTACATATACATAATATATATGAAAATAGCTTGCACACAATAGGCATTTATGTATAGTGTATATACAATCCAAATACATAATTATATATGGAGGAAACAGACATGAAAGATATCAAATGGGCAGTTCTCGGAACAGGAGTTATCGCAAATGAGATGGCAGTGGCACTCAAAAAGAATGGCAGGAACATTTATGCGGTTGGTAACAGGACGTATGACAAAGCGGTGGCATTTGCTGAGAAGTATGGCATAGGTAAGGTTTATTCAGACTTCAATGAGATGTTCACGGATCCGGAAGTGGACGTGATATATATAACGACTCCACACAATACACACATACAGTTTATGAGAAGAGCGATAGAGAATGGAAAACATATATTGGTGGAGAAGTCTATTACATTGAACAGCGATGAACTCGAAGAGATGATAAAACTTGCGGAGCAGCACAATGTGATCATAGGAGAGGCAATGACCATTTATCATATGCCGATATATAGAAAGCTTAAGGAACTGCTGGACTCAGGTACACTTGGCAAAGTCAATCTCATAACCATGAACTTTGGTAGCTTCAAAGATTATGATATGAGCAATAGATTCTTCAACAGGAGTCTTGCGGGAGGGGCAATGCTGGATATAGGTGTGTATGCCCTGTCATTTATAAGGTGGTTCATGGACTCAAAGCCTGACAAGCTCCTTTCGCAGGTTAAGCCTGCACCTACTGGAGTGGATGAGCAAGCAGGACTTTTGCTTATGAATAAGGAAGGACAGATGGCAACCGTTATGCTGTCTCTCCATTCAAAACAACCAAAGCGTGGAATGGTTTCGTGCGAAAATGGATACATAGAAGTAATGGAATATCCAAGAGCGTGGGAAGCAAAGGTCACATATACAGATACTGGTAAAACAGAGACCATTGCAGCCGGAAAAAATGCTGATGCACTTGCGTATGAGCTCCATGATATGGAGGAGGCAATAGCTGGAGAAGGCAGTATGTATCTGGATTACACGAAAGATGTGATGGATATGATGACGGCGTTTAGAAAATGTTGGGGATTCTCTTATCCAGAGGAGGAATAGTCAGATTGACGTTTGTAGATATAGTGTGTGACAAAAATGGTGATAATTTAGGTAGCGGTAGGAAGAATAGGTAGATTGTCAGATACAGGGCGCAAGTGCTGTTTACCACAATTGCACACAATTGTCAGATAAATAAAAAAAGTCCTTGACATGAAAGCCGTGCGGTGGTATCTTATAAAAGCTGTCGCGTGAGCAGGCAGAAAACGACGGCTTTTATAGGAATAACGCATGATCTGTCACTGAGACATGATTATAAATTGTCTGAAAAAGTTGTTGACATACACACTTCGGTGTGGTAGTATTTAGAAGTTGTCGCCGAAGAGGTCAGACATCAGCAACCGA
>ULXM01055660.1_pt1 | contig 14301 bp, 15 predicted proteins | sample 1961271 | NCBI WGS metagenome assembly ULXM01 (sample SAMEA4835838, study PRJEB28245) | human gut metagenome | biome: gut microbiome; material: fecal sample | place: Denmark | collected 2008 | reverse complement strand
AAGATATCTTAAAAAAGAAAAGATGAATGATTAGTATTGTAAGTAGATGAGTCAAAAGAATAAGAATAAATGTTGCAAGAAAATTGAATTGTCTTTCCTTTTTATGATAAAGAGAAGAAGACATGCGTGTTATTAGAAAATGATTGAATTTACTATGCTCATATAATAAGAAATCAGCACTAATGATATTGGGTACAATGAGTGTTGTAAGGGCATATAATATAAGTGTAAGTCCTGAATCCTGTAAGTAATAGAAGAAGTCTAAGCCCATTTCAGGATCCTTTGATTTCATGAGTATCATTTCTTTTTCAGGAATAGAACCATAGGCTCCTTTATAACTGATGAATATTCCTACAACAACGACAATGAAATAAATAGAAAATAAGAGAAGTTTCTTTTTGGATTTAAATAAGTAGAAGAATTGTTTCATAAATTATCTCCTTAATATGTTAGAATATATTTAATAGTTCTTTTGTTTATTTCATTTTAGATAATACATAATATATATTCAATTGTGTGATCGTTAATGGTCTATTTAAAAGCGTCAATGATAAGGAGATGGAATCTATGGCATACAAAATTGCGATTGTAGATGATGAAGAAGATGACTTAAAACATGTTTGTCATCATTTAAGTGATTTCTTCTCATCTACAGATATACAACTTAATACATATATGAATGCCTTACAGTTTCCTATAGATATATATTTTGATGTCTTATTTCTTGATATCGATATGCCCCATGTTTCAGGATTAGAACTTGCGAAAGAGTATAAAAAAAGACATCAAAATGCCTTAATTATCTTTATTACCAGCCATAATGAACTTGTTTATAAAGCTTGTAATATTCATCCTTTTGACTTTATTAGAAAAGAGAATCTTGATATTGAAATGCCTGATGTGTTAGAAGAGATCAACTATCAGTTATCCTGTTTACATCCAAGTGTGACATTTTATATCAATGGAAATGCCTATATATTAAGAAAAGAGTCTATTCTTTATTGTGAAAGCTTCAATCATCAAACAGAGATACATTTTGATACATCTTCTATTACTGTCAATATGCAGCTAGGTGATGTAGAAAAGACGATTGATTCAAATCATTTTAAAAGAGTTGGACGTTCTTATCTTGCAAATATGAAAAAGGCGACTAAGCTAGAAGGTACAACATTATATATAAGTGATCACTACCAGATACCAATAAGTAGAAGAAAGAAAAAGCTTGTATTAGAGTATATGAAGGAGGTGCATCTTTGATGTTAGAAACAAATAATATAAGTTTCATTGCACTATCCTTGATGTTGTTGTCATTTTTCTACTATGTGTATTCTATCAACATAAAAAAGAACCTGATGAAGTTTATTGGTTCCATAGTCTTATTAGCATCTGTTTCTATTATTTCTTCTATGTTGATACATAATGGACTTCTTAGTATATGTCTATTAGGTTTATGCTTAATTCTGTTTAAGCAGGACAGTCTTCTAGAATGTCTATTTATATCACTCTACTTTATCTTTCTTAAGGTTCTTACCTATGTGATTATGACATGGGGTATCAATATTTTTATATATGATCTAGTTTTACCTATTCATGATACAATCTATGGTTCAGATATCCTTTTATGTGTATTTTTACTTCTTACAGGGCATTTATTTAAGAATTATTTACTGCGTATTAAAGAATATACCGCTTTCTATCTTGGTATCCATTCTGTTTTAATACTCATCTATTTGTCCTATCTTATAACTATTTTCAAGAAAGGTTCTCTTCCCATTGAAAGTTCTATAGAAATTGTACTGATTACTATTCTTGTGATATTGATCTATCAGATGGTTAATAGAATACTAAGTATAGAGAAAGAGAATTATCTAGTAAAATTAAACAATGAGGAATTGAAATTCAATAAGAAGAATTATGAAAATATCATTTCTCATATGAACGAAATCAGAAAGATTAAACATGATATGAATCATATGTTGTTGTCATTACTGGATGATTGTGAAAAAAAAGATTATGAATCACTCAATAATCATATTCATAACCAATTACATACAATAAATAAAACACAAACAGTGGATACAGGCAATGCCTCTTTGAATCTTATACTATCTTCTCAATTATCTAAGATTAAAGATAAGAATATTGAATTTATCGCCAGTCAATTTGATGATGATATCCCTATAGATAAAGTAGACTTCTATGTATTACTAGGTAATCTATTAGATAATGCGATTGAGAATTGTACATCAAAGTCTATTAAGAAGATTATTCTTGATATTTATAAAGAGAGTAATGATTTCGTTATTGATATTAAGAATACCAGTATCAATAATCCTCTTGTTGATAATCCATACTTCAATACTACTAAGGAAGAGAGAGGGCATGGGTTTGGAATGCGTTCTATTATGAATATAGTCAATAAGTATCATGGTGAGATCACCTATGATTACTCATATCGTTATTTTAGTGTTCAAGTCAAACTATAAAGACAAAGATAGAACTACCAGCAAGCGGTTGTTCTTAGATTTAATTAACTACTTCAAGCTTTTCCACAGACTTGAGGTAGTTATTTTTGATTTCTTATCAAGAATTAGTATTATTCCTATGAAAAAAGCTAGAAATTCTAGCTTACCTATTAAACAACGTCTCTTCTATTGCACAGATCTTATCCGCAATACATACTATCCATGCTTCAGTGCATGTTGGAGGAATAGGAGTTAAAGGAAACATATGTCTAACTATAATATTTTTAACTCGTGGTGATAGTGTATAGTCCTTTTCTGCATTTTTATAAGCACATTCTGGATGAGTGAACCCGTGGAGATGTCTTCCTTCTCCATCATGCCAGTCATATAAGAAATAATCATGTAATAATGCGCCAATGACTAAAGCGTCCATATTGACTTGTATTGGGAGCCATTTCGCAATCTTAACACTCATACGAGCGACATTTACACAATGTGTATAAACAGAAATAGAACCATGCTGTATATAATTCTTCGTTTCATTGATTCGACCACAATTCTCTAGATAACGTAATTTCTTTTGAATAATGTATGTCATTCATTTATCCTCCATTATTGAAACCCTTAATCCGCCTGTATTATAATATAGACATGTAAATAAAAAAATGGTCAGAATAATATACATATGATACTAAATATACATATCTACTAGAAAGTGAGATATAACTATGGATAAAAAGATAGACAGACGTGTTCTTAAGACAAAACGTGCAATATATAATGCTTTTGTAGAACTTTTATCTGAAAAAGAAATCAATCATATTACAATCACTGATATTTCTAAAAAAGCAGATATCAACCGTAAAACATTCTATAACTACTATTCAAATACCTATGAAGTTATGGAAGAGATAGAAAACCTGATGGTTGATACATTCATTAAAAGACTTGATACAATAGAATTTACGAATATGACTGATTTCCTCACAGAAATCTTTAGTCAGTTTACTGAAATCATTAATAGCGATCTAGACTTCTTTAGTCATCTCTTTAAGACAAATAATCGCTCTATTTTAATAGTAAAGATTGTAGAAGCGATTAAAGAATATATTCGTAAACGTATTGAAAAGGAACAGGAATTAGATTTACAGAAATTTAATATTGTGGCTGATTTCTATATTCCTGGTATTTTATCTGTCTATATGAATTGGTTTATAAACAATCATAATATCTCTATCGAGGAATTATCTCATATTCTCACAGATCTTATTCTTCATGGAACAGAAAAAAATGATCAGGCAATTAAGCCTGATCATTGACTTTGTGTCGATATTTAGAGTCAAAGATGTATCGTATACCCCTTTTAATAATGGTAAGGAATGTAGGAGAACGATACATTTTTTCTTTAGGAAAATGATTTCCAACCACCTGTAATGTTTTCACATTATTACGTGTAGAGAAAGTAAAATGTCCATTGTTTTTAGTGAATATTGCGAAACGTGCAATTTTCTTATTAAAATATACAGAAGCACTGATATAATCAATTTCTTCCCATGGAATCTGAATAAAGTCTTCTTTATTCTTTTCGTTATAGAACTCAAAGGCCTTGTCCCCTACCATGACATCCCCATAGTTAGTTAAACCATTTAGTGAAGTCGCTTTAATTGAAAAATCAACTTTTGTATTTTGTGATTGTGCCATTTTATTTCCTCCTTAAAGATAAGAGGCAGTAAAACTGCCTCTATTGATTACATAATACCGATAACTCTTGCAACGATACCAACAATGAATAATGCGATGATGATAACGATTGGAGATACCTTTTTCTTTAATAAGTAACAGCATAATAATGTAAGTAATAATGCTGCTAAACCAGGGATTAACTGATCTAAGTTCTGCTGTAAAGTAGTAACTTTAGTCTGGTTTAATCCATTAGCACCAAGTGATGCATACTGACTTAATGCTTCTTTGATACCTGCAGCACCCTTTGGTAACTTATCCCATTCGATATAAGCACCTTTAGACTGAGTAACCTGAGATACTACTGGAGTAAAGCTGATAGATACCCATCTCTGTACTAATGCACCGATGATGAACATACCAAGGATAGAAGCACCTTCAGTAACCTTACCAAGAAGTCCTCCTGACATATCCTTAGCAATAGAAGTACCTACTTTATAACCGAATTCCTGTGTATACCATAAGAATGCGATACGAACTAAGTTCCATACTACGAAGAATAATAATGGTCCAACAATGCTTCCTGATAATGCAAGTGAAGCACCTAATGCACCTAAGATTGGTCTTACTGTAAACCAGAATACTGGGTCACCAACACCAGCAAGAGGTCCCATCATACCAACTTTAACACCCTGTACAGTCTGGTCATCTACAGGCATACCATTTGCACGTTCTTCTTCAAGTGCTAATGTAACACCCATAACTGGAGCTGATACATAAGGATGTGTATTATAGAATTCTAGATGACGCTTTAATGCAGCGGCTCTATCTTCTTCAGTCTTATATAATTTCTTGATAGCTGGGATAATTGAATAACACCAACCACCATTCTGCATACGTTCATAGTTCCAAGACCCCTGAAGGAACTGATGACGCCAGCATACGTCCATTCTATCTTTTTTAGATAGTGTAATCTTATCTGCCATAATGTTCGTCCTCCTTCAGATTAATAGTCGTTTAAGATGTCACCAAGTGGATCTCCAGATCCTCCAGTGCCACCATTACCTTTACCAGCATTGTCTTTTAATCCAAGATAGATTAAAGCAAGAACAACACCAATAACACCTAATGCGATTAATGTAAGTTCTGAGATAGCTGCTAAAACGAAACCAAGAGCGAAGAATGGCCAAGTTTCTTTTGTAGCCATCATGTTGATAACCATTGCATAACCTACAGCGGCAACCATACCACCGCCAACAGCCATACCACCAGATAACCAAGCTGGCATAGAATTTAATGCACCTGTTACAACCTTAGCTGGAACGAAGCAAAGGATAACTGCTGGGATCATAATACGAAGACCCTGCATTAAGATTGCAGCAATCTGCCATCTTTCAATAGCCTTATAGTCACCTTTTTCTGCAGCTCCATCCATGAAGTGAACCATAGGGATTGCAAGAGTACGACAGATCATTGTTAAGAATAAACCTGCAACTGATAATGGAACGGCAACAGCGATAGAAGTATTGATAGCGTTAGTAACGTTTGTACTACCACCCTGTAAACCTAATACCATGATGATTGCTGAAGCAACTGATGCAAGAGCGGCATCTGGTGCAACAGCAGCACCAACGTTTGCCCAACCAAGGGCAATCATCTGTAATGAACCACCAAGGATGATACCTTCCTTTAAGTGGCCAGTAACTAAGCCGATTAACGTACATGCTACTAGAGGCTGATGGAACTGGAATTCATCAAGAATACCTTCCATACCTGCAAGTAAAGCAACAATCGCAATCAGCACAATTGAAATTGCTGACATAAATTATTTCCTCCCTTATTTAGACAATCCTTCTTTAGCTTTATTAAGGATTGCATTGATGTTATCAGGTGAATCATTTGGTACTTTACGCACATCAAACTTAACACCCTTAGCCATAATCTTTTCAATAGTATCAACATCATCCTGACTCATTGATACGGCTTTAGTACAAACGACTTTACCCTGTGAATGAGCCATAGAACCTAAGTTCAATGTCTTAATGTCAACGCCACCTTCGATTGCACGAAGTGCATCCTGTGGGTTTTCGAATAATACTAATGCTTTTGTGTTACCAAAACGTGGATCCTTAGCAACCTGGATCATCTTATCGATTGGTACAACGTGAGCTTTAACACCTGGAGGTGCTGCCTGAATAATCATTTCTTTTCTAAGATCATCGTGAGCCACACCATCAGATACTACGATGATACGGTTTGGCTGAGTTGTCTTAGTCCATGCAGTAGCAACCTGACCATGTAATAAACGTGAATCAATTCTTGCTAATACATACTTGATGTGACCATCACCAATAACTGTTTCTTCAGGAATAGCGCCCTGAGGTGCTGGTGCAGCAGCTGCTGCCTTTTCTTCCTTCTTAGGTTCTAGTGTTTCAGGTTTTGGTTTAACACCATCTCTTGCCACTTCAGTGACATGTGTTGCGATTTCATGAGCTGTTTCCATAGACATACGAGATGCGTAAGTTTCAATCAACATTGGTAAATTTAAACCAGTGACAATAGCCCACTTATCTTCATGTCCATTAAGTAAAGCACTTGCCTGATTGAATGGTGTTCCACCCCAAAGGTCTACAAGGAATAATACTTCATCCTGATTTTCAAAACCAGCAATCGCTTCTTCCATTTTTCTGCGAATATCGTCTGGGCCTTCGCTAGGCATTAATGTGCAGGCTTTAACGTTAGCCTGATCACCAAAGATCATAGATCCTGACTGGAAAATGCCTTCTGCAAACTGTCCATGACTCGCAAGGATAATTCCTACCATTTTATCTCCTACCTTTCATAATTGTAAGTAAGTAGTGAAGATATACTCAATATGTATATGGACATTCATACATATAACTTATATATTCATCTAATCACTATCAAATTATATTTCTAGATAAATACAGTTTCTCCTCGAAATATATCTCCTATTTACTATGCTTACATTATATCACTCTCATCTTTCAGTGCAATAATCCCTGTTTAGGAATTATAAATACCATACTTATATATAATATATACCATACACATAAAAAAGTTGACATCATATCCCATATATGATAGGCTCTGTATACAAAACCTTTTGGTTGTGGATTTTTGTCAGAGAAATCTTATTTTCGCCACACAGCGTTTTTACGTTGTGTGGCTTTTTGTATGTTTAGGAGGAAAATTATGAATCAAGATTATATGAAAACAAAACCTATACTGCCATTAGTACTCTCTATGAGCTTACCAATGGTATTATCCATGCTTGTCAATTCTCTCTACAATATCGTCGATAGCTTCTTTGTGGCTCGTATTAGCGAGAATGCGATGAATGCCTTATCTTTAGTATTCCCTATCCAAAACTTAATTACTGCGATTGCTGTAGGTTTTGGTGTGGGTATGAATGCAGTTATTGCCTTCTATCTAGGCACAGAGGATCATAAGAAAGCTGAGGACTCCATGGCACAAGGATTACTTCTTTCAGCAATCCATGGGCTAATCTTAATGATTGTCTGTGTTGTGTTTATTCCTAACTTCTTAAAATTCTTTACAAATGATCCTGTTGTATTAAAGGATGGGATATTATATGGACGTATTGCCTTCTCATTCTCTTTTGTGATTCAGGTAGGTATTGCCTTTGAAAAGATCTATCAGTCTTTAGGACGTATGGCTCTCACTATGAAGATTATGATTATAGGATGCGTGACAAATATTATTCTTGATCCTATTTTAATATTTGGTTTAGGCCCTATTCCTGCAATGGGTATTGCGGGAGCTGCGATTGCGACTGGTATTGGTCAGACAGTTCCTTTTATTCTATATCTATATTATTATAAGGTTGATTTACCACTACGTATTCATAAGGAAGCTTTAGAAAGTACTCAATATTATAAGAAGTTATATGGTATTGGTATTCCTGCCACTCTTAATATTGCCTTACCTTCTGTTCTTATTTCTGTCTTAAATGCGATTCTAGTAAGCTATTCAGCTATCTATGTCGTAGTACTAGGTATCTATTATAAGCTTCAGACATTTGTCTTTATGCCATCTAATGGAATCATCCAGGGTATTAGACCACTTGTTGGATATAACTATGGGGCTAAAGAATATAATCGTGTCAATAAGATCTATAAGCTCACTCTTGGTTTAAGTTTAATTATTATGATTGCAGGAACTCTTCTTTGTTTTGTATTCCCAAAAGAAATCATGGGACTCTTTACTACAAATGAAGAAACACTTAACGCAGGTGTGACCGCCTTACGTATTATTAGTATTTCCTTTGTCTTCTCTTCACTCTCGCTTACTTCAGGAGGAGTACTCGAAGGACTTGGTATGGGTATTCCATCTTTAATTATCTCTTTATGTCGTTATGTAGTCATTATTCTTCCATGCGCTTATATTCTTTCTTCACTACTTGGACCAACTGGCGTATGGCATGCTTTCTGGATTACAGAAGTGTTCACTGCAGTTATTTCTCTACTTATATATAAGAAGAAAAAGAAGGATTCATTTAACTTATGAGTGAAATCACAAAACATGCATTAGAGGATTCATTGAAGGTATTACTCTTAAGAAAACCTTTTAATAAGATTACGATTGGTGATCTCACAAAGGAATGTGGTATTAATCGTATGACTTTCTATTATCATTTTACTGATATGCATCATCTTCTTTCATGGATCATCTTAGATGAAATACATCAATTACTCTTAAATACAAATATCTACCCTGAAGGATGTATTCGTCTTCTCTATAAGATGAAAGAAGACCAAATCTATATTATGAATGTATATCATTCCTTACATCAAGAAGAGTTCCAAAGCTACTTATCTCCAATGGTTCAAGGAATACTTAAAATCAAGATAGAGGAAGAAGAAGGCAGTATGATTATTCAAGAATCAGATAAAGAATTTATTGCCCGCTTCTATTCTTATTGTATTGTAGGATTGTTGATAGATTGGTTGAATGATGATATGAGAGAAAATCCTGAAAGATTATTTGATAAGATGGATGAGATTATGCATGGATGTATTACAAGGGCGTTGAAAAGATTTGAAATTCATCAAAACTAGTATTTTGATTAAAATTTTTACACTCATTAAGTCATGATAAGACATTTATCATGATTTTTTGTTTGTCTAAACAAATGTCTTCAAACTTGATTTATACTAGAGTCATATCAAGGAGGTAACTATTATGTATTATTCATCAGGAACTTATGAAGCATTTGCACACCCAGAAAAACCAGAGGGTGTAGAAAAGAAATCAGCTTATATTATTGGAACAGGCTTAGCAGGTTTAACTGCTGCCTTCTATCTTGTAAGAGATGGGCAGATGCCTGGAAATCATATTCATTTATTAGAAAAGCTAGAACTTGCAGGTGGAAGCTGTGATGGTTATAAAGATGTTCATAAAGGCTTCTATATGCGTGGAGGACGTGAAATGGATAACCACTTTGAAATCATGTGGGATGTATTCCGTGATGTGCCTTCTATTGAAACACCTAACGTATCTGTATTAGATGAATACTATTGGCTCAATAAGCATGACCCTAACTATTCTTTATGTCGTGCAACAGTGAATAAAGGGGAAGATGCGCATACTGATAAGCTATTTAAATTAGATAAAGATAGCGCAATGGCATTGTCCCAGCTCTTTATTACACCTGAAGTTAATCTAGAAGATAAGAAGATTTCAGATGTATTACCAGAATCATTCTGGGAGACTAATTTCTGGCTATATTGGCAGACTATGTTCGCCTTCCAGAAATGGTCTAGTGCATTAGAAATGAAGCGTTATTTATGTCGTTATGTGCATCATATTGATGGTTTACCAGACTTCAGTGCTTTAAGATTTACTAAGTATAATCAGTATGAAAGTATGATCTTACCTTTAATTGAATATCTAAAGAAGCATGATGTAGATGTTCAGTTTGGTATGGATGTTAAGAATGTGGTTATTGAAGAAGTTGATGGCAAGAAGACAGCTAAACAACTTATTTATATAAAAGATAATGAAGAACATTCTATTCCTTTAACTGCAGATGATTTAGTCTTTATTACTAATGGATGTTGTACTGATACATCAAGTTACGGTGATCAGACTCATGCCCCTGATTTATCTCATATTGTGAATGGTCAGGGTGAATCATGGGATTTATGGAAGAATATTGCGAAACAGGCAAATCATGATGAATATGGACATCCTGATGTATTCTGCAGTGATACAGAAGCGACTAACTGGATGAGTGCCACTGTAGAAACATCTAATGAAGATATTATTCAGCATATTATAAATATTTGTAAACGTGATCCTCGTGCAGGTAAGGTCACTACAGGTGGTATTGTGACTGTTAAGGACAGTGTAAACAATTGGTTCTTATCATGGACTATTAACCGTCAGCCACAGTTTAGATCTCAGAATAAAGATACAGTACTTGTATGGCTCTATGCTCTTCATACTGATACAGAAGGTAACTATATTAAGAAAGCTATGAGAGATTGTACAGGTGAAGAAATCTGTCAGGAATGGCTTTATCATATTGGTATGGATGAAAGCAAGATCAAAGACTATTCAGAAAATGCATGTAATACAACAACATGCTTTATGCCTTATATCAATGCCTTCTTCCAGCCTAGAAAGAATGTAGACCGTCCTAAAGTTGTACCAGAAGGTGCAGTGAACTTCGCATTTATTGGACAGTTCGCAGAAACACCAAGAGATACTATCTTTACGACTGAATATTCTATGCGTACAGGTATGGAAAGTGTCTATACATTACTGAATGTCGATCGTGGTGTACCTGAAGTATGGGGTTCTCAATATGATATCAGAGAATTATTAAGAGCAGCTTATTATGCAGTAGATAAAAAGAAGATTAAAGAGTTACCATTAAACTTTAAGGAAAAGATGCTTTTAAAGACTGTATTGAAGAATGTAAAAGGTACAGATCTAGAACTCTTATTAAGAGATACAGGACTTATAGATTAGGGGCTGTAACAGATAAACACCTCATTACAATTTCATAAAAAGCAAAATGCGGACCTCGGTCCGCATTTTGTGGTATATTTAATTTGCAATGATACGGCATATCAAACATATGTGCTACCAGATTTTAATATTACTTTTGAAATCTAAAGTGAAATGTTAAATTCCACTTTAATAAATGCGTAAAGTGTAGTTTGTAGTATGGACATCCATCCCAATTTTTATTATTCTATTCATAGGTAACCCTCCTTATTTGTTTGCGGTAATCCCACAATACTATGAATTTTTATTACTACTCAAAGTATAATGGTAAATCCACGATTGAACAATTAAGGAGAGTTACTCTTTTTGTTTCCTCCCCGTCATTTCATTGTCTAATAAATCATCACTGTGATGGTTGTCCATCCAGAATTGGAAGATGCATAAACGACTGCAAGGAACTTGATGAATTTCATAAGTAAGCAAGAAAAATATTACAAGTAAAAGAGGTGAAAAACTCATGTACAAGAGAGATAATAAAACAAAAGAAACATTCGATGATTTCAAAGAGAATTATGGTCATGACAGACTCTACAGAAGAGGGCATGACAATGTTCAGGTGGAGACCTACCTTGTTGCAATGGGGCATATTATCAGAAAATACCACAAACTGAAGAAGAAAAATAGCCGAAAAGGTTAAGAAGATGTTTAGATTATTTATCTGAAGATAATTTTTTCAAGAAATAGGAAGGTTCTTTTTAGGTGCGTCTGAAATATGAAAAAGAGCTGCAACGCTCAAGGTAGTAGTAAATATTGTCTATTCGTTACAGCCCTCTTTTAAAAAGGATAGAATGGATTGGGACTTTCTGGATCATTATAAATAGCACAGTCCATCTGCCATATATCCATAGAATCTTTGATCAAAGAACATAAATCATAATAATCTTCTTTATCTATTTTTCCATGGTCAACCATAGATTTATAAAACTTCTTAATACTTGCCGCAGTTGATTTGATATTACCAGGCGTAGACCATAAACATTTACGGATATAGAAATTTCCTAAATAATCATCAAGCATATTAAGCCCTTCTTCCATAGGATAAGCATCTATATATAGTAAAAATTCATTAATATAGAATTCTACATTGGAAAGATGACGGCTAATAGTTTTATCTTTTAAACCTGATTGAATAAGATCGTCTTTAAAAAGATCTAAAAGAAGATAGTTTCTTTCTTTGATTTTTTTGCATTCTTCAAGATATTGATTGTAGTCCATAATACAACTTCCTCTCTTCATGATATAAATATCATACAATATTTATATTCACGTTACAATTCAAAAATTTGAATACCCATAAACCACAGGTATGCTAAAAAACGTTATTAATCATATTCTTTTAAAATAGTATTAGAAAGAGTATTTCCTGCAGATTATAGGTATTCAAATGATAGTTTGTTTTTTTATATGGTGCTATACAAAAAGGACGTTTCGCATTGAAACGTCCTTCTTGTTTACAATTATGTTTTAAGGGGAGAGTTAAAAACAATTTTCTTTTGCTCTTGTGTATTAAGATATTTTTTTAAGGGAGTTTCTTAATACATTTATAATATAGCCCTTCTTTATGAATCCAATGTGAACATACAATCTTTTTCTTGTATAAGTGTTTGTTTTCCTTTTTCTATTTTATAAGATAGTCCATGAATGACTTCTTTTCCTTCATGAATATGGATAAAGCTTCCATCCACCAATACAATAAAAGTTCTTTTGACACTATCAGGATAGGCAATATCCTTGAATATATGAACACCATCTAAACAATCATCATGTATTTCATTATAGTGCGGAATGATCATTGTTTGGGTGAGTTCTAACCCGGGAAGATATCTTTGATACTTCTTATCCAAATATTCTCCTGGAAGTTCAGGCATGGCGTATACAGTCTTTGCACAGTTCATAGAACCTGCACTGACACCTACTATCACACCTTCATACTCCTTTAAATACTTCTTTAAGTGGATTTCTCTGAAGAACTTGTTTTGAGTAGGCACATGTCCTCCTCCAAGTATGATAAGATCTGATTCTTTCACGAGTTCTTCTGTCTTCTCTTTGTTTCGATCATCCAGGATAGTAAATGTATCCACTAAGAAATGACTATTCATCAAGGCTTTCTTTTGATAGTTTCCCCATTCATCATTATAAATCGTATCAATTGGATCAGAGGCAATATAAAGACAACGAATATGACGAGGAAGAACATCAAAAAGAAGAGAACGGAAAGCATTCTCTTCATTAATATATTGACCATTTAATGTTAAGTTTGAGCTTGTCAAGAATAAATGCATAATAATACCTCTCTTTACTAGTATACATACAAGTAAGTAATTAATCAATATATGTACGTACGAGCAAAAAAGACTTCCAAAGAAGTCTTTCAATTAATCTGGATATACTAAATGTTTTTCTGTGATATTCTTAAGAGTGTTATCTAAGAATCTTTTAGCAACAATCTTAGTAAGAGGTAGGTTCATATCTAAATAGTTACCACAATCTCTTGCTGCAGCACCTGGAACATCACCTTCAAATTCAGCCATGAAAGTAAACATTTCAGTCACTAATCCTACAACATCCTTAGATTCTAGATCTCCTGCAAGAATCATATAGAATCCTGTACGACATCCCATAGGACCAAAGTAAATAACCTTTTCTGCCCATTCCTTATGATTTCTTAAGAATGTAGCACCTAAATGTTCCATAGTATGGATTTCAGCTGTATTAATAACAGGTTCTCTGTTAGGTGCTGTCATACGAATATCAAAAGTAGTGATGACTTCTTCTCCTACCTTATCTTTTCTAGATACATAAATACCTGGTAATAAAGTTAAATGATTCACTGTAAAGCTTGCGATTTTGTTCATGTTAGTTCTTTTCCTTTCTATCTCCAATTAATATGAATACCAATCCTGATACAATCATCAGCATTGAATACCAATTATATACCATAATATCAGTTGGTGAGACTTTTGCAAGTCCTGCAGCGACAAGTAATTGTCCTGCATAAGGCAATAACCCATTAAACGCTGATGAGAAGATATCAAGAATAGAGGCGACTCTTTTTCTAGATACACCATATTCATCTGCAATATCTTTGGCGATAGGT
>ULXM01033224.1_pt1 | contig 14793 bp, 13 predicted proteins | sample 1961271 | NCBI WGS metagenome assembly ULXM01 (sample SAMEA4835838, study PRJEB28245) | human gut metagenome | biome: gut microbiome; material: fecal sample | place: Denmark | collected 2008 | reverse complement strand
GTAATAATCATTACTGTACATGTTGCAACTGCTGCTGCAAGGTTAGTTGTTACGAAAATCTTTCCTGCTAAGGCAATTGAATCGCCCTCCATCGAAACTGTTGAACAACCATTGAAACCGAACCAGCAGAACCAAAGGATAAATACACCGAGTGCACCAAGTGTTAAACTGTGTCCCGGAATAGCTTTTGGCTTTCCGTCTTTACCATATTTACCAATACGAGGTCCTAATATCCAGGCACCGATAAGAGCTGCTGCACCGCCACACATATGTACTGCTGTTGAACCAGCAAAGTCGTGGAAGCCTCTTGTAGCTAACCATCCACCGCCCCATATCCAGTGTGCTTCAATAGGATAGATAACTAAACTAATAATAAAACTATATACGCAATAAGAAATAAATTTTGTTCTCTCTGCCATTGCTCCCGAAACAATTGTTGCTGCTGTTGCACAGAACACTGTCTGGAATATTAAGTATGCATAAAATGGAACTCCATCAGGTAACATTCCTGTTCCATAATTAGATGCGGTTGCAATTCCTTTAATAGAACCGATGAAACCATTTCCTTTACCAAACATCAATCCAAAACCAACTAACCAGAATACCGGAGTACCAATACAGAAGTCCATCAGGTTTTTCATTATAATATTACCGGCGTTCTTTGCTCTGGTAAATCCAGTCTCAACCATCGCAAAACCAGCTTGCATAAAGAATACTAAAGCGGCACCAAGAAGTACCCATATCGTGTTAACAGCACTAAATTCCATAAACACTACCTCCATTCACATTTCTTTTCTCTTTTCAAATATTTTGCATCTTGCGATGCACCAGGCTAGTTCGCGAAACAAAAAAGACGTCTAAGAAATTAATCTCAGACGCCTTCGCCGTTTATGTTGTGTATTATACACCCTCTGAATAATATGTCAAGCACTTTTTAGAAGATTTTTATTTTGACACCATTATTATTGCATAAATTTCCCTATTATGTTATATTTTCTACGAATTATATTTTAGAAAGGCTCACATAAACTTTATATAAGTGAGAACTAAGTGAGGTCTATATGATAGAAATAAAAGGAATTAGTAAAAGCTACGGCAGACACAAAGTTCTTAATAATATATCATTTTCTGTTAAACCCGGGGATTGTATCGGCATCGTAGGTGCAAATGGAACGGGTAAGACAACTTTACTTTCTATAATAAGTGGACTTAGCAAACCCGATAGTGGTGAAATTCTTCTAGATGGCAATAATATTCTTGGCTCATCTAAGAAAGCCAGAGATAATATCAGCTATGTTCCACAGGAGAACCCATTGATTACAGAACTTAGTGCAATAGACAATCTAAGTCTCTGGTACAACGGTAAGAAAAAAGATTTGGTAAAGCAATTAGAATCAGGTATATTAAAAGAACTCGGCATAAATGAGTTTGCAGAAAAAAAAGTTGTGAAAATGTCTGGTGGAATGAAGAAACGTCTAAGTATTGGAATCGCATTACTTAATAATCCATCTCTTTTAATCCTGGACGAGCCAAGTGCTGCACTTGACATTGCTGCCAAACACGACATCAGAAATTATATGAAGTATTATACTTCTAAATTAAATGATTCTATAATTGTCGTATCGCACGACCAGAATGAACTGTCTGTATGCAACCGGTTATTCTTACTTAAAGATGGCTGTTTATCAGAGATTTCCACGAACCTTACAGATGATGAACTTGTTAAATTACTTTAATTCATATTCAGTTAAATGCGTCACAGGTGTCACGTTTAACTTTTAACGCATATTGAATCTGATATTCAGTTTGCAGATTTTCCAACATATACACCTGTGGAATGGAGAATACAATGAGAAATAATAAAAAAGAGCCTGTAAATATTAATAATGACTCTAATCAAAATGTCGCAACTGACGAAACAATCAGTAATCTTTTCTTTACAAATGTTTCTGAGGAATCTGAAGGCAACACAACTAATGTAAAATCTGAAGCTACTATTGAAGATAAAGTAACTGATGTAAAACCTGAAGCTCCTGTTGAAAATAAAGTAACTGATTCAAAAACCGATGCTTCTATCGAAGATAATGGTAACAACGACACTAATGATAATGTTAGTAACAAAATTGACAATAACATTAATGAGCGAAGAAATCTTGCACCTAAGCCTGCTAAGACACGTAAGCCAATATTCCCTGTAGTTATAGCCTGTCTTATTCTTGCTGTAGTAGTTAGTGGTATCGCATATATCCTTAACAACGGTAAAGCTTCTAAGAAAGATTCCCTTGCCAATAAGCCATCTTTATTTGAAGGATTGTTCGACTTTACATCACCTGTTGATTCAGCTATTGGAAGTTCAGAACTTATTGCAAACTACAATAAATGTGGAAGTCTCAGCTCAACAATTACTGTTGATAACATATATGCCGATACAGATATTAGTGGTGCAACTTTAAATGCTACATTTAATCATAATACAGCTTCAAAGCAAGCATCACTTGATGCAGACATTTCTTATAGAGGAATGAAATTATATTCTCTCTTATCCTTTTTCAATGATAAGAAGATAATGTTTAAGATACCTACTTTTAATGAGTCAGTGTATACATATAGCGATAAATTATTTAAAAATGCATTTGATTCATTCAATAATACTGATATAATAAGTCTCTATGTATATGCGATTAAAGAAACATATCCTGATGATTTCAAGACTATCCTTTCAGGAATATCAAGTAACGATACTGATGCTGATTCATATGGTAATAAAGGTACTACATACACAATCAGCGAAGATAGTGTGAAGCTGTTTATTTCTAAATTAATTACTGTAACATTTGATAACAAAGAGTTATTCGCAAGTATTGAATCATTATATGACAAAGATGAAATAAGTGACCTCAAAAAACAAGTTGAATACGTTGCACATAATTCTGCAAAAGCATATTCGGGCGATATTGCATTTACAGTATGGAAGAACAAGAAAGGTCAGTTAACTAATTTTAATTCTAACAATTCCATCGAAATATCTGGTGAGAAATTCAATATTGATTTCTCAATCGAATCATATGACGAAATCAATCCTGCCGATAGTATGATATTTACATTAACGATTACGGATTCAGATAATAATTTTTCAATAATATATGACAGAACTAAAGAAGTCGAAGATAATACTACTTATTTAAGCCATGATATTTCAGTCCTATCTGGCTATGACTCCTTATTAGAATTAAATGTAGCTGAAGATTTTAACGCAGATTCTAACGACTACAATGTTGAAGCAACACTTAATACTGATACAATTATTGTGTTACAGGGTAAATTTAACAATATCAAAAAAGGAAAAGCTTTTGATTTTGACATGACAAGCTTTCAGGTTACACAAGGATATAATAAGCTGATAACACTTAATGGCAATTTATCTCTTGATACTGGTAAGCCAAAGATTACTAAACCATCCGGTTCAACTGTAGATATCAATTCACTGTCTGATTCAGAGAAATATAACCTTATAGGCAGTATTAGTAATTTCTTCACTAAAACTATTGAGGATTAAATTTGAAGCTGGTGAAAATATGAATAAGTTAATTTATTTAAAACTTGAATTAAAAAGAAAATTTAAATTAATTCCCCAGATACTAATAGGAACAATTGCCCTGTCACTCGTGGTAGGGGCAATTGTTTTTTGTGCTTCTAAATTACTATATTCAGATGTCTCTATAAAAGAAAAAAGAACCATTGTATTTACGTCACAAGACGATTCAGAAATGACAGGACTTATAGTCTCTGCTCTCAGAAGTTCTAAAAGCATTAATTCTGTTTGTAATATAATTGAATCTGATTATGATACCGCTATTAAAATGGTTCAAAATGAAGAAGCTATAGCTGCAGTAATAATACCTAAAGATTTTATGAACAGCCTTATGAATGGCGAAAACTACCCTATATCCATACGTTATTCGTCTACAAAATCTATTTATACTATGGTTATAACTGAGCTTACAAAAGCTGCACAGTATACACTTCAGACTGCCCAGGCAGGCGTTTATACCCTTCACGACTATTATAAGGCTAATGATGTATTAGAATATGAAAACAAAGCTAATAAGTCACTTAATATGATTTATCTTGGCAAAGCCTTTAATAGGGGCAAATTCTTTGACAGACATATAATAACCGCGACTGGTAATTTAAGCACGACTAATTATTATTTTGCTTCAGGAATTATGCTTATCCTGCTACTTCTTGGCTGCGTATTTATTCTTAAGAGTAAAGATACTGACGAGGTTATATCTTTAAAACTGCACCAGAATGGAATTGGCGCATTTTCACAAACCCTGGCACATCTTATCAGTAATTTTACTGTCTTATATGTGCTTGCATCAACATTTATGATTATACTATATGCCTTAAATTCAAAGATAGATATTGGCTTTCAATTAAGCCTTAAGAACATCTTAATTAACAACTTATTTATATGTCTGTGTTGTTCAGCATTTATGTGCTTTACAGGTAATCTTATGTCCGGTAAATACAGTGCAATCCTGCTACATTTCATCTTAGTTATAATATGTTCATTTATTTCAGGCGCATTTATTCCAGATATACTGCTTCCTGAACCAATATCGAAAATTGCTGATTATATGCCAACGACCTATATTCTTAACATTATTGGAACAATATTTACAGGTGAAGTCTTTACAGAACACATAATTAAATTGCTAATATTTACTGGCATTTTTACATTATTAACGACTATATTTATTAAGATACATTTATTAGAAATTAAGCATTTCGGAAAGAGAGGTAATGACTAGTGAAGAAACTTATACTATGTAATTATCTTTTTATCAAAAGATGCCTTAAACGTACATCATTTATAATATTACTTCTGTTAATTCCAATTTTATGTATGGTTTTTAAAACTAATATCGAGGATACTAAAATCTCAATAAAAACAGGACTATATATAGAAAGTGAAGATAATCTTACAAACAAAATATGCAATAATCTAAAAAATAATTATGAAAGTGTTGTTTTTGAAAAGTGCAGCAGTCTTGATGAACTTACATCAAGAGTCGCTTCCGGTGATTATGAATGTGGATATGTATTTAACTCAGATTTCAGTGAAAAAGTCTATGAAAATAAGACTAATAACCTTGTAACTGTATATAAATCACCAGGTACACTTACTGATGCCATAACCGATGAATATGTATTTTCAGAGGTTTTTGCAGAGTATGGCTTTAACGAATTGGCCGAGTTCATAAGCTCGCAGAAGATTTTCACCATTAATGATATAGATTCTTTAAGAAGTACTTTAAGACCAGAATATGATTATTATATGGCAGGAAATGATACGTTTTCATTTGAATATATCAATGCTGACAATGAAACAATTGATAATTCCTCATTGCTTTCATCTTACGTGCTTCTGTCTGTAAGAGGTATTATAACTTTATTTATTATGTTTGCAGCATTTATCGGAACTTTCAATCTGTATAAAGATTCTAAAACCGGAATATTTAATGCATTTAACAGTAAAATAAGACCGTTTTGCAAAATGAGCGAAATATTTTCCTTAACTTTATTAGCCGGAATATTTGGCATGTCAGGAATATATTTAAGCGGATTATCTGATGGAATATGGCTTGAAATCTTTAGAATTTTATTATATTCTATAATCTGTACGCTGTATTGCTATATTTTATATAAAATAATTCCTAATTCATTTGCATTTGCAGCACTTATTCCTGTGTTGGTATTAGGAAGCATAATTTTCTGTCCGATATTCATGGATGTATCAGAGATAATACCTATTGTAAAATATATAGCGTGGTTATTCCCACCTAAATATTATTTTGCAATTTAAGATATAAACTATTTATACAAGAATGGAGACAATTTATGAATTACAAAATTATTGTTTTAGATTTAGATGGTACATTAACTAATTCCAAAAAAGAGATTTCAAAGCCTACCCTTGATGCCCTTATTGATATTCAGGAAAGAGGCTATAAAGTAGTATTAGCTTCCGGCAGACCCACTCCCGGCGTGCTTCCATTAGCTAAGGAAGTACAGCTAGATAAATTCGGCGGCTATGTTCTCTCATACAATGGTGCGAAGATAATTGACTGCCGCACTAATGAAGTAATATACCAGAAAACTCTTCCCGGCGAAGTTATCCCTGAACTGTATAATGCAGCCGTTGAATCAAATGTAGGCATTATAAGTTATGATAATGATTGCGTCGTTGTCGGTCGCGAATTAGATAAATATATAGAATTAGAGGCACGAATTAATCATATTCCGCTTAAAAAAGTTGACAATTTCGCAGAATATATTGATTATCCGGTTAATAAATGTCTTATGACTGGTGAACATGAGGTTCTCTTAGAAGTCCAGAAGAAGTTACAGAATAAATATAAATCATTACTCAGCATCTATTTTTCCGAACCATTTTTCTTAGAAATAATGCCTCAAAATATCGATAAAGCACATTCCCTTATCAAACTGCTTAACACCATCGGTATTACGAGTGAAGAAATGGTATGCTGTGGTGACGGTTTCAATGACATTTCTATGATAGAGATTGCCGGGCTCGGTGTCGCCATGGAAAATGCGCAGGACGTAGTTAAGCAGGCTGCTGACTTCATCACTTACTCAAACGATGATGATGGAATTCTTCATGTGATTAAGAAATTCTTCAAATAAATAGGATACTCCAAAGTAACAAAAATAACAGGACATATATTTTGCTCTCACTCCATTATCAGAACATTTAACAGTATTTAATCGCTTTCATTGTACAAATACTGTTAAATGTTCGTCTAAGGTCACAATTCGCATAATATATGTCCTGTTATTTTATTTTCTTTACACTATTCTCTTTCTAATAACCATTGGTAGAACTCTGAATAGTCTTTTCTCTTTTCTTTCGTAAAATCAATTGCTGCTGATGGATGCTGATTTAAACGTCCTGTAAGAAGGTATGGTATATCATATCCCCATACAACACCCTCCTGCTGTAATTTAGCAATATGTTTCTCTATGAACTGTAATACAGGGAATAAATTATATTTAGGATTTTTAAGAAAACCTAATAATAATTCCATTGCACAGTTTCCTGCACCTCTTCCCATACTGCTCATTGTAGCATCTAAGAAATTAACTCCTCTTGATACTGACTCAATTGTATTAGCAAATGCAAGCTGCTGATTGTTATGTGCATGAATACCTATCTCTTTGCCGTATTTTTCACCAACTTCAACATATTTATCAGCTATTACTCTCATCTGTTCAGGGTAAATTGAGCCGTAACTGTCTACGATGTAGATTCCGTCAACACAGCTTTTACCAAGCATCTCAAGTGCGATATCAATATCTGTTTCATTTGCATTAGATATAGCCATAATATTACATGTTGTTTCGTAACCTTTTCTGTTAGCATCTTCTATCATCTCAATTGCTGCTGGCATTGTATTAATATATGTTGCTACTCTTACCATATCAACAGCACTATCACTTCTGTTAACAATGTCATTCTTGTAATCACATCTTCCAACATCTGCCATTATAGAAATCTTTAAATCACTTACATTGTCACCAACGATATCTCTTATATCATCTTCATTACAGAATTTCCATTTTCCAAATTTATCTACATCGAATATTTCCTTTGAAGCCTTGTAACCGAATTCCATATAGTCAACACCGGCTTTTACATTCGCTTTATATAAATCTCTTACAAATTCATCTGTAAAGTAGAAATTATTAACTAATCCACCATCTCTTAACGTTGCATCCAAAATTTTGATTTCAGGTCTGAAATTCATTATTCTCTTATTCTCTTCCATTTTTATTGTTTCTCCTTCTTATTTAAATTTTCTATTTTATTTAATTTGTATTTTAAATATTCTCATTGCATTTCTATACATGAGGTCAGCATAGGCCTCTTTACCTATCTTCTCTTCTAATCCATTAAAATATTCTCTATACAATGACGGTTCGCCTGTCCGGTTGTAATAATATGTATCTATTCCATCAATCGGACTGTCCGTTCCAAATACCACTCTTTCGCTGCCGTATCTTCTTATGACTTCCATAGTCGTACTTACAGGAACCCACGTAGTATCTGCATACAGATTATCTGCTTTAGCCATTAGCTCTACTGCCTCTTTATTATCAGTTCCAAGTCCCATATGTACCATAATAAATTTGACATTAGGATATTTCTTCGCCATATTGTATACATGGATTGGCATAGCCTCTTCGCATCCACCCGTATGTGATGCAACTGGCAAATCATATTTATCTGCAAGCTTAATATATGCTTCAACTTTCTCAGAATCAAAATATGTCTTAGAATGATATGGATGAACCTTTATGCCTTTCACTATATCTAAATTATCCACAAGCATTTTCTCAAATGTCGCATCTGCCGACTCTGTAGCTGGTTTAATACATGGCATAATTCCTATTCTGTCAGGATTTGCTCTTGCGAACTTAATTGCTCTTTCAAATGATGCTTTCTGCGATTTCTGTATATTCATAGGAATTGGTGTCAAATCATGATTATACTCAGCCGAATCTATATTCGATACAACACAATAATCTATATGATATTTATCCATCATTTCTATAACCATTTCTTCAGTCATCACAAAATTAAGCATATTACATATATGAACATGCGTATCAATAATCATAATTTTCATCCTTTCCATACATTTTCATATAATTAATCGCTGAAATTACTTAAGAATTCTTTAGTCCTTGGATTCTTTGGATTAACTATTACTTCTTCCGGAGTTCCGTCCTCTACAATATATCCATTCTCCATAAATATAACTCTGTTCGATACATCTCTTGCAAAACTCATCTCATGGGTAACGATTACCATAGTCATATGTTCATTTGCCAGTTCTTTGATTACTTTAAGAATCTCACCTGTAAGCTCCGGGTCAAGTGCTGATGTCGGTTCATCAAAGAATAATATCTTAGGATTCATTGCAAGTGCTCTCGCAATTGACACTCTCTGCTGCTGTCCGCCTGATAACTGACATGGATATGCTTTAGCCTTATCCTCAAGTCCCATTCTCTTTAATAAGTCCATACATTCTTTTCGAACTTCTTCTTTATCTCTCTTCTGGACATGAATCGGTGCATCCATAAGATTTTTAAGTACGGTATAATGTGGAAATAAATTAAAATTCTGAAATACTAATCCGAAATATCCCTGTATTCTTCGTAAATCTTTCTTCTTAGCATATACAGAAACATTTTTCTCATTATTAGTTGCCGCATGCTCTCCTAAATATATCAGGTCACCACCGTCCATCTTCTCAAGCATTGTGGCACATCTTAACAAGGTTGACTTTCCTGAGCCTGATGGTCCTATTATGGATACTATCTCGCCCTCGTCTACTGACAGCGAAATATTTTTAAGGACTTCTAAATCATCAAAACTTTTTCTAATATTGTTTATCTCTAATAAAGCCATAACTACCTCCTAATTCTTGTAATAATCCAGACGTTTTTCTATTCTTCCCATAACAAATGCAACTAAGAAGTTAAATATGAAATAGAATACACCTGCAATTACAAAAGGCATCATGGTCGTCTGTGCTGCTGCTATCTTCTTGGCAACCGAAAACATCTCTACATAGGAAATTGCAAATGCAAGTGATGTATCTTTTACCAAGGTAATTACTTCATTTGTCACAGGAGGCAATATCTTCTTAATAACCTGTGGAAGTATAATCTTGAAAAATGTCTGTACTTTATTATATCCTAACACTTTAGCCGCTTCATACTGTCCTACCGGCATAGCTTCTATGCCTGAACGATAGATTTCTGCGAAATATGCTGCATAATTCAATACGAAACCGATTATTACCGCATAAAATCTATACTCTAAAGTAAGACTTCTGTGGAATATATAATATGGTCCGAAATATACCACTAATAGTTGTAACATTAATGGTGTTCCACGCATTACAGCAATATAAAGTTTTGTAATATTTCTTATAATAAAGAATCTAGACATTCGCCCAAATGCAACTATCATTCCAAGTGGTAATGTAAATATCAGAGTATATGCAAAAATCTTGATAGTTTCTATCATTCCATCCTGCATTAGTTTAATCATTTCATAGGTACTCATTTGTCAGTCAACCTCATTTTATTTCTTTCATTCTATTCTGCTGTATCAAGAATAACATTATCAGTAAGTCCCCATTTATCTGCTATCTCAGCAAATTTTCCGTCTTTTCTCATCTCATCTAATGTTTTCTGGACTTCATCTCTTAATTTCTCATTATTCTTTGCGAAACCAATACCATACTGTTCTGATATAATTGGCTGCTCTAAAATTACATATTTATCACTGCCTCTGCTCTCGAGCTGGTAATTTGCAACACCGATATCCATTGCAATTGCATCTACTGAACCTGCTTCAAGATTCATAAATGCCTGGTTATAATCAGGTATCTCTTCTAATGCCTTAAATGATGCTTTTAAATCTTTACAATCATCTGATTCTAATGCTTCAAGTGCTGAAGATGCTGCCTGAACTGCTACTGTCTTATCCTTAAGATCAGAGAACTCTTTAATTCCTGATTTAGCTGTTACTACGAATACCTGGCTATTATCAACATATGGGTCTGACCATGCATAATCATCAATTCTGTCACTACTCATTGTAAATCCGTTCCATATACAACTGATGTTACCTGCATTAAGCTCCATATCTTTAGAATCCCAGTCCACTGGCTGTTTTACTAATTTCCAGCCTCTTCTCTTACATACTTCTGCTGCAAGGTCTAAGTCAAAACCTACATATTCTCCATTATCGTCCATATATCCATATGGTGGAAATGCTGCATCAAATCCAACAATAAATTTCTTCTTTGAACTTCCGTTAGAACTGCTCTTGCTGCCACAGCCTACAGTTCCGATAACCATTACAAGTGCCATTAAAAGTGCTGCACCCTTTAAAATATTCTTTTTCATTTTACATTTTTCCTTTCTTATTACTAACTATCAGGTGTCTGTAACCTAAATTTATTAATCGCATTAACATTATTTTTATACTTATTATGTACTTTATTTTCATACTAAAAATGCCAATGCATTTTTCGACACATTGGCATTTTAACATATTATCGTGATAAAGTAAAACATAAACTGGCGTAAAACATAAGAAAATTCAATAAATTTGTATGATTTTAAGTTCTAAATTACTTATTTAGAATTTTCTTCAAATCATTTTCAGGTGTACTGATTGGTGAAATTCCATAATTCTCAATCAAAAATTCTAAGACATTTTTAGATATAAATGCAGGCAATGTTGGTCCTAAATAGATGTCTTTTATTCCAAGGTATAACAATGTCAATAAGATACATACTGCCTTCTGCTCATACCACGATAATATCATACTAAGTGGCAGTTCATTTACACCACATTCAAAGGCTTCTGATAATGCTACAGCTACTTTAATTGCACTGTAGGCATCGTTACACTGTCCCATATCCATAATTCGTGGCAGACCTGATATATCTCCTAGGTCTAAATCGTTGAAACGATATTTACCACAGGCTAAAGTCAGAATAATGCTGTCTTTAGGTGACTGTTTAACGAATTCTGTATAATAGTTTCTTCCTGTTCTCGCACCATCACAACCACCTACCAAGAAGAAATGGCTGATATTTCCCGCCTTGACCTCGCTTATGATTTTCTCTGCATTACTAAGCACAGTATTATGTGCAAAGCCTGTCATTACTTCTGTTCCGCCATTTATACCTGTCATCTGGACATCTTCACTATAACCACCAAGAGCAAGTGCTTTCTCAATTACAGGTGTAAAATCTTTCTCATTACCGATATGAACCATTTCAGGATATGACACAACTTCTGTTGTAAATACTCTGTCGGCATAGCTTTCCTTTACAGGCATAAGACAGTTAGTTGTATACAGAATTGCACCCGGTATATTGTCAAATTCTTTCTGCTGATTCTGCCATGCTGTTCCAAAATTTCCTTTAAGATGAGGATATTTCTTAAGTTCAGGATATGCGTGTGCAGGCAGCATTTCTCCATGAGTATATATATTTATTCCCTTATCTTTAGTCTGTTCTAACAATAACTTGATATCTTTTAAATCATGTCCTGTGATTACAATGAACGGACCTTTTGCAATCTTTAATGAAACTTTTGTAGGTTCAGGCATTCCATAACTCTCTGTATTGGCTCTGTCTAATAATTCCATACATTTTAAATTAACCTTGCCTACTTCTAACACTTTTTCAAGTAATTTATCAAAACTGAGATTCTCGCTCACGCTTATAAGTGCTTCATATATAAATGCATTTACCTCTTCATCTTCATAGTCTAACACCATTGCGTGATATGCATACGCTGCCATACCCCTCAGTCCAAACAGGATTAATGATTTTAATGAACGTATATCCTTATTCTCTCTCCAGAGATTTATCATATCATATTCATCTGCAATATCATAACTTCTGATATCAGCTATCATTTTCTTCAACGTATCATCATTGAAATTCACATTTGTAACCGTAGTAAATAATCCCTCGATAAGCAATTTTGTGATTTCTTCATTTCTGTTATCGTTGTATTTTTTAGCAAGCCCCATCAAAGCGCCTGTTAATTCGTCCTGTAATTTCGAAGTAGATGCAGATTTTCCACATACTCCTGCACAACCTGTACAGCCTGCTTGAGAAGCTGTCTGCTCACACTGAAAACAAAACATATTATCTGACATAGTTATATTCTCCATTCCTCAGACACCCTGTGTCCGCATAATTTTTTATTCCGGCATTTGCAAATCCCTGTTTCATTTACAATGTGATATTACTTCATAAAAAAATAAAGTTCTGTTGTATTTGCAACAAAACTTTATTCCATAATATAGCAAAAAAGTTATATAGTAACCTTCTTTGCAGATAATTAATTTTTCTTTATATACACATTTCCTTCTTCATCAACAGTATATAAAAAATCAATCATATATTCATATTTAGCAACATTTTTTGTATATTTTGATTCTGGAATTCCTATTCCCCATTTTATTATCCTTATATTAAATGGTCTCAACAATTCTTCTATATCATTTGAAAATAGATTCTCAGTTATATTGCTAAATTGTTTTTCAAAATCTTTTTTGTAAAAGTGATCCTTGTTTTCAAAAAATAAAGCTTCATTATCTCGGATTGCTATAATATCTGGCACTATCGTGTCCTTATTTTTATATCTAATCCCATTTTTATGAAGCCTTACTCCAGTACCACTCCCAGGATAATCAAAAGCCACTATTGTCCATCTATTACTTTTCAACCATTCAATTAAAAACATGGTAACTTTTTCTTCACGCATCACGCATCCCTCCAGAATGCACCATCTTTGAAGATAATAGCATCGGCAAAATAGGCACTTATTCTAGTACTCTTATTCTTGGAAAAAATAGTACCATATCGCATCTGCATATAATATCTTGGAATCATTTCTCCAATTAAACTAGCATATGTAGAAACACGTATTGCAAGATTATTTTCCTTTTCATTTTTATTTACTAATCTACAAAAATCATCAACTGAAGCTTGTGCTGATGTATCAATAACTAATGTTTCTTTTTCCTCATCAACACTCACTTTTGCATAAGACAAAACAAGATTCCTTTTTCTATCTTCATATGTTTTTCCCTCGCGACATTTTAGAAAATCTAAAGCAGCAAGCATTCCCACATATGGATCTCCACTCTCTCTGTACTTTGCATTAGTAAACATAATTACAGTTTCCGGTCTTGCATCAGCACCTAAAAATGCACCAATTTTGTATGTTGGTGTTTCATATTGTTTTAAGTAATTAAGTAGATATTTTGTTGGAACAATAATTGAAGAATTTGCATTGTTAGGTAATCTATTAATTGGCCATCCTTTTTCCGCAAAATCTCTCAACATTCTCTCTCTTTCCTCTCTACATACCATTGTATGAATCAAACTTCTTCTACCACTTATTACATCACCTTTAGTCTTAATTAAAACTTCATTGATAAACTTAAACATCCTTTGCATTCCGTCATCTGTAGAGTCAGGGCATTCAATAAATGTAGTATCATATTTTAATCCTCCATTAGAAATAGCAGCTGCAGAATCTGCATCTAATTCATGTCTTGATGGCCAATAATAAAACAATGCTGGAATTCCACAAATACCCATTATTTGCTCATATACATAGACCCCTAATGGGTTTAAATTATCCCACCTGTACTCTGTTTTTTTAGTAGTTTTCTTTTCTCTACCAATAGCTTTATATTCTGGCATTATATATATGGCCGGAACTTCTCTCTCACAAGCACAAATTATTCTTGGTAATCTTTGATATGGATGATCCCCCGAGCCAGCACTAAGTGTATATTCTAATACCAAAATAGGTTCTTCATCATAATCAATTATTACATCTGGTGAATCATATCTCAAAAGTTGTTTTATATGATCTGGCATTTCAAAGAAATTCTTAGGATATGCAGCATCACTTTTATACATTCTCTTAAATTGATGATCCAAAGATTTTAAATTAGTATTTTCTACTAAATATCTTGCAAAATCCTCGGATTCTCCATACCATAATGTAAACATCTTTAATTTCCCCCTCTTCTTTGATTTCTAATTGCATTTCTTCTATTTATATCTGCTGCAATAGGCAATGCAACATTATAAATCATCAATGGTGGAACTGCATTTCCAGTCTGTACACGTTCTTGAACAATG
>ULXM01012777.1_pt1 | contig 14819 bp, 16 predicted proteins | sample 1961271 | NCBI WGS metagenome assembly ULXM01 (sample SAMEA4835838, study PRJEB28245) | human gut metagenome | biome: gut microbiome; material: fecal sample | place: Denmark | collected 2008 | reverse complement strand
GGCGAGGCAGCCATGGCCGCCTACGGCACCATCCACGGCATGGTATTCCCCATTCTGATGTTCCCCGCCGTGATTCTTTATTCCGTATCCGATCTGCTCGTCCCGGAGCTCTCGCGCTGCCGCGCGATGCGGCGGAACCTGCGCATCGTTGACCTGACAGACAAGTGCATCCGCATGGGCAGCCTGTTCGCCGCCGCCGTGAGCGGTTTTCTTTTCGTGACCGCAGACGCGCTGGGCGAGCTGATCTACCACAGCGCCGATGCCGGGCGGTATCTTCGCGTCTTCGCGCCGATGGTCCTGATGCTCTATCTTGACGCCATTGTCGATGGGATGCTCAAGGGACTTGCCGAGCAGGTGAGCTGCGTGCGCTACAACACCTTCACCTCCGTGCTGGACGTGATCTTCCTCTATCTGCTCCTGCCGCGCCGGGGCATCCGCGCCTATATTCTCACCTTCGCTCTGACCCACGCGATCAATCTATTTCTCAGCATCCGGCGGCTTCTGACCGTCACGGCGCACCGGATGCGTCCGGCGGATTTTCTGCGTCCGCTCCTGACCTACGTTCTTGCGCTGCTTCCCTTCCTGCTGCTGCCTGGCGAGGATTCTCTCCGAACGATCGTCCTGCACGGAGGTGGTTTTCTGGTGCTGCTTATCGCCGGTTTCGTGCTGTCAGGCGCCTTTGCGCCGCGCGACTACCGCTGGCTGCGCCGCGTCTTTCTCCGCAGCATTGACACCCGCAGAAATTCGGGGTAAAATGGCAGCAAAGGAGGCGTCGCCATGTCTGCCAAATCCGAACCGCAAGCGCTGGTTCACCCCATTCCCCCGCTGTTTGACGCGCAGTCGCGCGTGCTGATTCTCGGTTCCTTCCCCTCGGTCAAATCCCGCGAAGCGAAGTTCTTCTACGGGCATCCGCAGAACCGCTTCTGGCGCGTTCTTGCCGCGCTGACCGGGTCGCCCCTCCCTGCGACCATTGAGGAAAAGAAGCGGCTGATCTTGGAAAACCACTTTGCGCTCTGGGACAGCATCGCGAGCTGCACCATCACCGGCTCCTCCGACAGCAGCATCCGCGATGTCGTGCCGAACGATCTGTCCGTTATTTTAGACCATGCGCCCATCGAGAAGATCTTCTGCAACGGCGCGGCCTCCCTTGCCTGTTACCGCCGGTATATTGAGCCGGTCACGCACCGCGCAGCCTCCGCGCTTCCCTCCACCAGTCCGGCCAATGCCGCATGGACGTTGGAGCGTCTGATCGAAGCCTGGCGCGTCATATTATGAAAAGAACCAGCGGCGTTTACACGCCGCTGGCTTTTTACGTTTCAAAGAATTTTCGCAATTTCAGTCTGTCCCGAAAGCAGAATACGGCTTCCAGCCATTTACTGCACCATCCGACGAGCGTTCCGTTGACCAATGCGCAGATAACCGTGCCCAGCTTCACACCTTCAAACCGTCCGAATCCGAAAAACGCAAAGGACAGCGCGATTCCGATCAGGCAGCTGACACAGTCGTAGATCGTCTTGACCCGGCCGATGTCCTTTCCGCATTTCGCCGCCAGCTCCTTGACGAACAGCTCGTAAGCCTCCGGCGCAATGTAGGTATGAAACAGCAGCGCCACACCCGCCGCGCAGAAGAGCATCCCAAGAAAATAGCAGGCAATGCGAAACACCGTGCCGTGAAGATCGATCCGTGCAACGGCAGAGATGGACAAATCCAACAGAGAACCATAAAGAATTGCCGTAATAAAGGAGAAAAGATACCCTTTTTTGAACTTTCGCATCATCAGGGAAAGAACGGCCAGCAGCACAGCCTGCAGCACATATTCCGACACGCCAAAGGAATACCATGGCAGGAATTCCGATACCTTCAGATGCAGCAGATAGGCCGGCGCGACCACCATGGACATTCCGAAATCCGCGCGCTCCATGAGTGCCGTGCCGAGCGCCAGGACGATGATTCCGATCGCATAAGCAAGCTCCGTGTAAAACACCCGTTTTGTTTTCATATTGCACCTCCGTTGAAATAAGCTCACCGTTTGGTACAGAAACGGGAAAAGATGCCTGTATCATGCCGGAAATCGGCCGGATTCTCAAATTCAAATAACTTCTCAGAACACCCAGATCGCAGGCAGCTCGGAGAAGGTCATCCCCAGCTTTTCCTGCAAACGCATGGAAGCGTCGTTGCCCTCCACCACATGGCAGAACGGCACCCAGCCGCGTTCCAGATGCAGGCGGATGAGGCTGCCCTCCAGCAGATAGCCGTAACCCCGGCGGCGATATTCCGGGAGAATTTCAAGAAGGCCCATGCTTCCCTCGTCGTGCATTCCGATGAAGCCCGCCAGCGTCCCATTGTCAAAGAGGCCCCACATCCGGCCGCAGGCGATGCGGTCGCGCAGATAGTCGAGGTTATTCTGCTCCGGATGGTAGTGCGCCGCCAGAAATTCTGCGTATTCCTGCCCCAGCGGGCGGATGTCACAGGGAGCCAGCTCCGGCGGTTGTTTTTTCAAATAGACTGCCTGCACGCAGGGCATCTGACCGTGCAGGCCAAATTCACGGCAGATCGCATCCGCGGCATCGTGGCTCCGCACGCAATACTGATCGCAGCGTTCCAGTCCCAACTCACGGACGCGGCGGCAGAGCGTTTCGCCATCCAGAATATCGCTTAAAATTGTTCCGTCCGGCCGGGTGACGATTCTTCCCTCCGACCACTGCGCCACGAGCGTTGCGTGCTCGCGCTTGAGCGCTTCTTCGATCTCCACATTTTCAAATCGGTTTTGCATTTTGTATCTCTCCGTCGATTTCGCTATTTTGCGGCTGAAAAACAGAGTCTGGGGTCGTGGAGAAGGGCTTACCGAACAAATTGGCAGTATGCCTTCCCTGTTCCCAGATTTCAAAAACAATATAGCAGGATTTATCGGAAAGGTCAAGCGGGATCGGGTTCCCGGGGAAAAGCTGGAAACCGACCAGATCAAGCTGCAACTTTTACAACAGGATTACAAAGCCTTTTCCAAGGCGGCGGGACTGCGGATGCAGCACGAGCGGCTGGAAAAGGTGGGGTTTGCGTGGAAAGAGGCCACGGAAGCAAAAAATACGTATCAATCTATTGCAAAGCAAGCGAATTCGATGTATGATACAGGCAGTGAGGCCGGGAACATCGCCGCATGGCAACGCGACAAGCCAATCCGTGAGAGTATACGCGCCGACAAGCAACGGCTGATCATCAATCAGGAAAAGCAGTCCCGGCACATAAAAGGGACGGACGGATATGTGCAGGGCCGAAGCTATGTTACAGTAGACAAGGACGAATTGCAAGCTATCGTAAACCAATATGCAGGAACAGGAGAAATCCAGCGCTCTGTAAAGGGTGTGTTCATGCAGAAGGAAATTATTACGATAGACCGCCAGATTGGTGTAAGCATAAACCCAGAAACCCTAGAAGAAACGCCGACAAATCGAGCATATATACACTATAGCAAATCTGGCTCACACGTTGTGCCGACGGCGAAGGAGATGAAGAAATGACGAAATTATTCGAATATTTCGGGAAGAATATTGCTATTGTTGATGCAGAAGGCACAAAATGGCAAGGCCACGCTGCGGCATACACACCGGCCATCGACAGCGAGAACGGAGAAGAAGAAATTGCCATCCAAACAAAGAATGGATTGATTGGGTTTTCTGCGTCCGATATTGACAAAATCGAATATGCAGATTAGGGACTATGAACTGTCATAGTCCTTTTTTGCATCCGTTTGGAGTAATTAACATGATGGATCTATACTTGAAATGCCGAATCATCGGATGGATAATCCGGCTCGGGATTCTGGCAATCGCAATCTTGGCCGTGGTTGCTTACGGGATATACCTCGTTAAAAATCGCTGAGGTCAACTCAGCGGAACAACTGAATGATGATTTAAGGCACTGTGTTTTTACACGGTGCCTTTTTTCATACCCATTTGGCCTATCTGCGGGCCTAAAACGCAGGACGGCGGGAGCTGGCGACCTCCTAAAACGCCTAGCCGGGAAAGGGAAAAAACAATGAAAACGGAATTTTTACAGAATTTCAAGGTTGGCGATCAGGCTCTCCCGAAGGAGATCATTGACGCAATCCTCGCCGAGAACGGCAGGGACATCGAAGCGGCGAAAAAGCCGTTTGCGGACTATGAATCCGTCAAGGAGCAGCTCAAGACCGCCAAGATTTCAATTCACGCTTCCCGTCTGGGGAGCGACCCAGATTATATTTTTCATCCGTCTGCTGGCCTAACGAGAACTTCGCCCTCTGGGCATAGTACCCCTCCGGATTTCTCTCTTCTCCGAGCGCCTTCAGCACATCGTCCGACAAAATGCTCTGGTGCGTGGTATTGACAATCTGAATCACGTCTGCTATACTTAAAGTGAAGGTAGTGTTGGAGGGCAATACGCTGTTTGCGTAACCCGGTTCCCATGTGGAAGACTCGCTACCTTCTTTTTTTGCGAGCCTTCCGTTAAAAGCATGTGCGAGATCGATTGTGTCAATCCTTTCCACTTTATTTGTGTGCTGCTCAACCGTAATTATCGCCGCAATGTTCCCATCTCCGCTTTTCAGCAAGGCTACCATTGCATAGGTTCCGATTGCTTCCGGATTTTTATTGTTTAGCGCATTGACCGGGATTGCATTTGCCACAACCTCACCGCAAATTGCCCCAATTCTCGCATTTGTTCTCAATCTGGCCGGATTTCCCCCGTCCATACTGTGTTGAATCGCAGGCTTGCTTATGATAATTTCCCTGTGGCTATACTTGTTTTTAACCGCCACAACAGTGTTGTCCAATTTTCGCCCGATCTTCTTTGCATTTTCAAGCCCGAGGCTGATTACGAGATCCCTGTCAATTTTTCCATCAGATTTTACCTCTGATAGTGGCGGCAGCTCCGTAATTTCCATATCCTTTTGATGCGTCAGGAAATCATAGGAATAGATCTCCGAGTTCTCTGTCATGGACTTTCCCTGATAGCTATATTGATCAATGCTCGCCTTTGTGCCGCCCTCTCGGGCGGTTTTTTCGTTCCCGTTGCTGTCCTGCGTCCGGCGGGTAGCGGCAGAAACCTCCGCCGAGGGTTCCCGGCTCTCCACCTCTATTTCAATCCACGCTCCCCATGTGGGGAGCGACCCTGCTCCGCACTCAGAAGCTCCCGCTGTTTCCGATTTCAATCCACACTCCCCGTGTGGGGAGCGTGGATTGAAATACAGAGGAACACAATCACCAGTGGATGGACAGCAAGGGATGGGAACTGCGCAGAACATATATTCAGGATATGGCAGGAAATATATACTCTGCAACACTGAATATTGCAAGGGGAAATGACAGAAACATCCTATACGACATCAATAACGTCCGCAGAATAGACGAAGGAAGCACTGCCGGCGGCGACGTGTCCTCAGCCCGCCGAAGCGGGAGGGACTCGCTCACATCACACAATGCTTCCTCGGATGGGAGAATAGCACAGAACGACAGAAATGTCAAGAAGAAATTTCCCCTCTCTCCGACGGAAAAGGCGCAGCGGGCGCAGGAACGCGCGGAAACGGCGATAGTAAAGGCCGAAATTTCAATCCACGCTCCCCGTGTGGGGAGCGACCGGTTGCTTCTGGATTTTGCGCGAAGATGAGCAAAATTTCAATCCACGCTCCCCGTGTGGGGAGCGACGGCTGCGGTGTGGTACAGGCGCATGACGGAGATCATATTTCAATCCACGCTCCCCGTGTGGGGAGCGACCCCAGCGGGGGCAAGGGGCGGGGGGGATATGGGGGAATTTCAATCCACGCTCCCCGTGTGGGGAGCGACTTGCGTAGCCCTTGACGGCGGGCTACAATGGGAGATTTCAATCCACGCTCCCCGTGTGGGGAGCGACTACAAAAAGTGCCGCCTGAGCAAATGGGCTAATTTCAATCCACGCTCCCCGTGTGGGGAGCGACCCTGGAAAACGCCGCGGACGTGGCGGCAGACGCTATTTCAATCCACGCTCCCCGTGTGGGGAGCGACCTTGTGGACATATGCAAGCGCAATGGAATTTCCATTTCAATCCACGCTCCCCGTGTGGGGAGCGACGGTTTACAAGGGTAGATTTCGCCTTTCACGCCACATTTCAATCCACGCTCCCCGTGTGGGGAGCGACTCGCTTTCCAGATCGTAAGCGTACAAGATTTCGCAATTTCAATCCACGCTCCCCGTGTGGGGAGCGACAATGATTATATTCAAAAATTGAAGAGTCTAACTATTTCAATCCACGCTTCCCGTGTGGGGAGCGACGAGGACAGCGCGGTGATTCTTTTTTGCGGTGCAATATTTCAATCCACGCTCCCCGTGTGGGGAGCGACAGGGCTTTCATACCTCTGATGGAGAGGAATACACTATTTCAATCCACGCTCCCCGTGTGGGGAGCGACCAAGCGGGCGGCGGCTGCGTGCCGGTTAACTCAATTTCAATCCACGCTCCCCGTGTGGGGAGCGACTCCGCAGCAGCCCGCAACGTCAAGGGCGGCGGGGATTTCAATCCACGCTCCCCGTGTGGGGAGCGACTTGCCAGGGTTTCGTATCCTCGGCAATTTTCACAGATTTCAATCCACGCTCCCCGTGTGGGGAGCGACGCAAGGAGGCGCTTGAAGATTTCGGAGGGAAGAATTTCAATCCACGCTCCCCGTGTGGGGAGCGACTTGCGCAGGGACTTGTCTGCGGCACGAAGCACACGGAATTTCAATCCACGCTCCCCGTGTGGGGAGCGACCGATGTAACTCACCTGTTTGCAGTCCTTGACGTTATTTCAATCCACGCTCCCCGTGTGGGGAGCGACCGTTGCCGTGGCTCAGGCCGGACAGGTTAAAATCATTTCAATCCACGCTCCCCGTGTGGGGAGCGACCCCGCCCACCGCGCCGGACACGAGCGACGAGCCATTTCAATCCACGCTCCCCGTGTGGGGAGCGACGATGGACACGGATGGATGCACAGGCACTTGCATCGATTTCAATCCACGCTCCCCGTGTGGGGAGCGACCCGGGCATGTGATAGGTTTTTCCTTCTTCGTACTGATTTCAATCCACGCTCCCCGTGTGGGGAGCGACTAACTATTTACGTTATCAGTATAGCGTGTCTAGATATTTCAATCCACGCTCCCCGTGTGGGGAGCGACCGCGACCTTGAGAATCGCGACCTTCGGCCAGCGGATTTCAATCCACGCTCCCCGTGTGGGGAGCGACGTAGAGGTAGGGGCGCATAACTGCATCCCGGAGATTTCAATCCACGCTCCCCGTGTGGGGAGCGACTCCGTCATGGGCGTTACCTCTTGCTTTACGCCTTATTTCAATCCACGCTCCCCGTGTGGGGAGCGACACCATAGCTACGGGCTGAGGTGCTGAAGCCCGCATTTCAATCCACGCTCCCCGTGTGGGGAGCGACAGCATCATGCTCCCGCTCTGCTTCATGCATAGATATTTCAATCCACGCTCCCCGTGTGGGGAGCGACTCGATTCGGTTAAGGAAGAATATGCTAGTTTGATATTTCAATCCACGCTCCCCGTGTGGGGAGCGACCCCGCCGCCCTTGACGTTGCGGGCTGCTGCGGAGATTTCAATCCACGCTCCCCGTGTGGGGAGCGACAAAGCCCTCGGTCTTCATGGCGATGGTCTGCACATTTCAATCCACGCTCCCCGTGTGGGGAGCGACCATTTGTACGCTGCTCATCGGCCGGAAGCAGCAATTTCAATCCACGCTCCCCGTGTGGGGAGCGACTCGCACTCGGCTGGTATTTTGATATGCCTACAGAATTTCAATCCACGCTCCCCGTGTGGGGAGCGACCAAAACAACGCCGAAAGGCAGGAGGAAACGGAAATATTTCAATCCACGCTCCCCGTGTGGGGAGCGACTCTACGGTCTGATGATGCGGATGGACGATGCAATATTTCAATCCACGCTCCCCGTGTGGGGAGCGACGTAATGAAGAAAACAGCAACAAAAACGATGAACCATTTCAATCCACGCTCCCCGTGTGGGGAGCGACTTCTTCCGCAGACTGGAGGCGGCGCGGAGGTATGAATTTCAATCCACGCTCCCCGTGTGGGGAGCGACAGATATCCAAGAAGATAAGCGCCGCAGGAGGCGAGATTTCAATCCACGCTCCCCGTGTGGGGAGCGACCCCGGATGGCGGAGACGGCGGCTTCCGGGTGTTTGATTTCAATCCACGCTCCCCGTGTGGGGAGCGACCGCGACACGGGAAGAATTGAAGGCGCTGGAGGAGAATTTCAATCCACGCTCCCCGTGTGGGGAGCGACTGCTGCAAAGGTATAGCAAGTACGGCGTTGAGATATTTCAATCCACGCTCCCCGTGTGGGGAGCGACAGCAAAATTGCACAATTCTTCGCCTGCAATTTTGCGCAAAAGTGACAATAGTTTATTGTTTTTACCGGATTTTCACCGGCCGGACAATTTTATGGAGCACACATCCGCCCCATAAAATTGCAAAATCCGGTGCGAAGCAAAGCGCGAACCCTGCTTGCTTCCCTTTCGCACTAGAGAATCAGGGTTTCCGAGGGGTCATATCCCGGCTTTGCGCCAAAGTGTTCAATTCGCGTCTGATAGCGGTCTCCGAGATTATAGAACCGCAGACTGTCCTTTTCCTTGTCCATGATGCCGCAGAGCTTTGCCTGCAGCGCGCGAAGCTGCGCCGCGTCGAGCAGGCACTCAAACACGCTGTTCTGCACGCGCTGCCCATAATTGACGCACTGCTTCGCAATCAACCGCAGTCTCCGCCGTCCCGCGGCATCCTGTGTGCTGACATCGTAGCTGATCAGTACAAGCATACCGCACCTACTTCCATAAAAACGGCGGATAACCGTCCAGATCGCCGCGCAGGCATCTGGCGAGGAGCAACGCCTGCACATGCGGCACCAAGCCCCACTGCACCTTTTCCTTGAGATAAGGATGCGTAATCGTTTCGCGCTTGCGCGCCTGCCACGCCTGAATGAAGCGCCGGCGGCCGTCATCCGTCAGAATGACCGCCCCGCTGTCCTCCTGCTGAAAATCCCGCCGACCGACCACGCGATTGTTAATGCAGGTCAGCACAAAGCGGTCGGCCAGGCTCGGCCGCAGTTCTTCCATCAAATCCAATGCGAGAGAAGCACGCCCCGGCCGGTCGCGGTGCAGAAAGCCGACATAGGAATCCAGTCCAACACCCCCGAGCGCTGCGGCGCAGTCATTGCTCAGCAGCGCGTAGGCGAAGGAAAGCAGCGCGTTGACCGGGTCCAACGGAGGCCTTCGGCTTCTGCCGCGGAAGCAGAAGATTTCCCGATCTCCCAGAATCATTTCATCAAACACGGCGAAATACGCCGCAGCAGCATCGCCCTCTATCCCGCGCAGACGTTCCGGGTCTTGTGCTTTCAACGCAGACTCCATGGCGGCGCGCAGCGTTCCACAGGCTGCCGTCAGGCGATCGGCATCGACCCGGAGCGCATGATCCCGCAGGGTGCGGCCGATGCACCACCTTGCATTGTATAGCTTCCCGAATATCATATTGGAAGCAATTTTACAATACTGCTCCGCCTCATCGGCGACGCGATACTGCGTACGGCGCAAAAGGACATTCCCGTTGGACTCGCCGCACACTCTGGCTAAAAATCTCCCGTTTGGCGTGAAAAAGCTGAGCTGCACGCCGCGGCAGGCGCAGGCGCCCATCAGCGCCGGGCTCGCACCCGGATAGGCAAAGGTGCTGATGCCCTCCAGTGTATGCAGAGGAAAGCGCCCCGCTTCCGCATCGCCGCGCCGGATCACCACATTCTCACCATCGAGTGTGAGATAACTGTCCTCCGTCAGAACAAACAGTGTGTTGAGCAGTTTTTTCATGGCATATCCCCCATGTGCTCAGCAAGGTAGTCCGCGACCGTCTGCGTTCTGCCGAGCTCCGGCAGGCACAGCTCCCGGAGGGAGCAGGCATTGCAGCGTTTGCTCCGCCTGACCTGCGGGGTTCTGCCGCGCCGGTAGAGCTCGTGCATCTGCGCGAGCGCACTTCGCACCTCCTCGCGCAGCTCCGGCCTAAAGCGGACACGCTCGCGCCGCCGCGTTTCTCCGTAGAAAAGGGCGCCTTCCGGAATCTCGCAGCAGAGCATTTCTTCCAGACACATCGCCTGCCCGCAAAGCTGCGCCGCATCGCAGTTATCCTCCTTGGGCTCGCCGCGCTTGTACTCGATCGGGTAGGCAAGCCACTTGCCCTCACGGCCTGGCAGCGGAACGCCCGCTTCATCACGGCGAAGCTCCAGCACATCGCACTGACCGGACACGCCGAGCCTCCGCGAAAAGGCCCGCACACCGCGGACGGTCACAAGATCGCCCCGCTTTTCGTGCAGCGCCTCGTTGTGCGTTCTTTCGTGCAGAATTGTGCCGTCCGTCGTCCAGAAATTCTCCTGCCACTGCGCTTCCACATGGATCAGCGCCCACTGGCGGCGGCAGAACAGGAAATGCTGTAGGCCGGAGAGCTGCAAGAAGTCCTCCTCGCAGTATTCCGTTACCCCATACGCTGCACCGTGACGCCCTCCGGGACTGCCGCTTCGTTCACCTCTACCTCGTAGTCGGTATAGGCGCGCGCGACCTCGACCCCTTCCCGGCGGTGGACCTTGACGCAGTCAAAGAGCTTCCATGCAGGCGCATTGCCGAATTCGGAATCATGCTTGAACACGATCAGCTTGCGCACCGCCATATTACCGCGCGCCGCAGAATGATCCATTTCGAACATATTCAGGATCGCCTGCCAGAGAAGCTGTAAATCCTCCTCGGAGAAGCCGGTGGTCTTTCGTGCGAGATTGGCCGAAATGTAGCCCTCGCAGCGATAGAGGCCATAGGGAATGATGTACTTTCTTCCCATTTCCGTGTTCTTTTTCTTGGCGTCATCCTCCGTCGCGATCGCCACACGGGTGATCGTGATCTCCTGCGGGATGACCGGGTCGATCGAGCGGGAGAAGCCAAGCTGCACCGGCCCGCGCACCTGTCCGCAGTTCAGTGCTTCCTTGACAAACGTCGTCATCACTGCGCCGAAGGTGCGGATGTCATAGAACTCGCTGCACATGAAGTCGCGGATCTTCTCATCCAGCGCTTCATCCTTTTTCGGCTTGTCCTTCTTGGGATCTACCCCAAATTTATTATACGCTTCCAGATCGGAGCGGTTGAGCGGGACATTGTCCTTGATATAGATGCGGTAGCCCGCCTCCCCTTCCTTGACCGCTTCCACATAGTTGCGGATCTTGCGTTTCAGGCAGACGTCCGTGACGAGGCCGAGGTTTGTTTCCGGGTCGATGCGCGGCATATTGCCCGCGTCCGGATCGCCGTTGGGGTTGCCGTTTTCCACGTCGTAAAGGATCACAAATTCATAGCGGTTTTTAATGGCGTTTTCAAACATCTTTTCTTCCTCCTCAATTTTTCTTTTTGCCGCAGCGCTCCTGTGGCTGATGATAATAGCCGAGCATGAAAATGCCCTGATCGTCCAAGTTCAGGTGTTTGGGGAAACTCTCCGTGATCTTGCCGGTCAGCTCACGAAGCTGCTTTTCACAGTCACCTTTCGTACCGCCGTTGATCTTGCGCAGGTGCTTCTCCGCCAGTTTCAGAAGCGTCGGAAAAACAACGGACGGCGTTTCGCAGGCGGAGGTGAGATACTTATCCTTGATCGTCGTATTGATACCGGGATTGGCGGCGGATTGAATGTTCTCCAGCACGGCGAACAGCCGTCCCAGAAGATAGGGCAGATAGGTTGTCTGGTCGTTTAGTTCCACAGTCAAAGCCTCCTTGTTCTTTTCATTTCTCGAATTTCTCAGAAGATACGCCTTAATGATCGCAGCTTTCCCACGGCTGACATTGTGTTCAGCAAGGAGCCGCAGCATGGTGCTCTGGTAGAGGGTCGCGGGATAGCGCCCGCCGCTAAAGATCGAACGCAGAACGTCGCCCGCCATCTGCGGCGAGGGTGTTTTGTCGCGGGAATTCTGGTTGACGGTTTCACGCAGGAGCTTCCAGAGCGGAAGCTCCGTTTCCTTGTCATTTTTCCACCGGACGATCTCCAGCCGGTCAAAATGCTCCTTGAAATGCCGGACAAAGGCACCGAAATCGTTTTGCAGAAAGAAGCGCACCGACAGACGCGCAGCATTGGGCGCAAGGCCCAGCACATAGAAGCGGTTATCCGGATGCAGCGGCAGAGCATTCCAGTCGCAGTCCCTCCCCTGCGCCAGCGCGTTCATCACACTGCGCAGGTCGTCATCCGTCACGACGTTTCCGCCGTCGATCGCAAGACCGAAGAAATCTTGATACTGCGGCTCGGCATCCTCCGCCCAGAATACGACGGTCGTATCTCCCATTCTGCGGCAGTGATTGCTGTCCGAAAGCAGGCGGTTCAGCGCCGCAGTATAGGCGAAGGCAGCATAGCGCCCGACCGGCGCATTCTGATTCTGCACTCGTCCGTAGGAGCAGAAGGCATCTCCGTTGAAAGAAACCAGCGCCGCGCCCGAGGACTGCGCACCGTAGACACGCTTGATTGCCGGGTGAACATCCTCCGGCACAACGAGCTCCCCCGTGACCAGGCAACGCATTTTCTCCCCTTCGGGCGGCGTGTCGTAGTACTCCTGCCAGCGCCGGCGGATCGCAGCGGATTCCTTCGCCAGCCGCCCATCAAACCAGAAGGTCAGATTCGCGCCCGCAAGGAGCTTGTCCGCCACCTCCGCGACGGTGGGATGCACCATGGCGTTTTCCGGCTCCCATGTCCGGAAAAATGCACAGATCGCCCGTGCTGCCGGGTCATCCAGATCGGACAGCAGCTTCAAATGCAGCTCTTTCGCCGCGGCAAAGCACTGTTTCGTGCGTTCCGGCTTCCCCTTGCCGTCGATGCCGAGCAGATACGTACTGTTGTCCCAGAGGAAATTTGCATTCACACCGGAGGTGCGCTTCACCGGCGCCGGAAGCTCCAGATGCCGCACGATCGCTTTTCCCTTTTCGTCCGCAGACTCCAAGGGCAGAATACGCAGCAGCTGCCCTGCCGCGTCCAGCTCCAGCGCATACTGCACGCGCGTTTCCGCCCAGCCGATCTCTCCGATCTCGCCACGCGCACGAAGCGCCTCGTAATAGGCGGTCAAAGCCTGTAGAATCATCTCAGCACCTCCGGACTTTCCGGTGCGGGCACGTTCAGCACCCCATTTTCCAGTGCAGCGCGGAAGAACATGGGCGTGATGTTCCGAAGATCAGAGTAATCCATATCATAGAGCATCAGTCCCATGTCACGGGTTTCCCCCGTTGTCGGGATCTCTCCGCCCGGCCAGAGGCGGAATTGTGCCGGGAACTCCCGCACGCCGAAGCAGGGCTGATGATAGCACTGCCCTTTTTCCAGCCGTCTGCGCATAATGTCGCAGAATTTCCCCGCATTGTCCGACGGCGCCGCTTGATCCGTCATGACAAAATGCGCCTCGATCACATACCGGACATCCTGCAAAACAGTCGCGGCGCGCTGCTGGATGTCCTCCGAGGTACACAGATACACCTCCTGCTTTCCGCCGGACATGGCCGACCTTACGTTGTCCGCAGAAATCTTGCTCTTGACCTCATTGCGCCGGATTCCGGTGAACCGGATGGGCTGCATCACATAGATCCTGTCTATGACCCACCGCAGGCCCGGATGCCAGTAGATCGCCTCCAGCAGTCCCCGCGCCGCCGAGGGGGTCATCACGTCATAGCTCATTCGTTCTGTTTTCAGCTCCGGTCTGGAAAAGCAGGCGTAATCCCCCCAAACTTCCACTTTTACGGACATTTTTCCACTCCTTCCGTTCTTTTAATACAGCAGTGCCTCCCCGCCCTCCGGAGAGGGCCTGAGGCCCGTCTTTTCGTCATAATTGGACATCAGCAGCAGGATGGCCGCATTTTCCGAGATGCGTTCCACCGCGCCCGCCTCCTCCATCTGTCGGTAAGTATACGGATAGACCGACACGGCGTACTGCCCCAGCTGCCGCATCAGACCGCGCGACGGCCCGTCCTTCCGGAGGCGGGCAACGAGCCGTTCTCCTTCCCCCTGCGGGATGTAGACCGTGATCGTTTCGCTGTCAATCAGGCGGAAGCGCTTCGCCACCGTTTCAAACGCCATTTGCCCGCGAATGAGAGGAAGACTCTCCTTCGCGTCCAGCGCTTTTTTATCTTTCAGTGCATAGAGCAGAAAATCAAAGTACGCCTGCACCGCCTCCGGCATGGACAGATCCGGGAAACGTTCCAGCACATAGCGCGCCGCGGCGATATTCTGCTCCAGTGCCTGCGGCGGTTTCGTTTCCGTATCGAAAATGTGGACGATTCCCTTCTCACCTCCCGGTTTTCCCTCGCGGTTGCAGCGCCCAGCCGCCTGAATGATCGAGTCCAGCCCGGCGACCGCGCGGTACACGCAGGGGAAATTCACGTCCACGCCGGCCTCGATCAGGCTGGTGGAAATGAGGCGGCAGGCCTCGCCTATTTTCAGGCGCTCTTTGATGATCGCAAGCACCCGCCGCCGGTGTGCAGGCGTCATGGTCGTGGATAGATGGTACGCGCCCTCCGGCGGGAGCATCGCAAAGAGCTTCTGCGCCTGCGCGCGGCTGTTGACCACGCACAGCACCGCCCGCTCCTCCGTCAGCCGCCGTGCAAGCTCGTCGTCCGGGAGCAGCCCCTCCGAGCGATAGGACACCCGGCGGAAGAATTCGTAATTCTCCTCCACATCCGGGCAGAGTTCCTGCACGCCGCCCGGCAGGTAGTCCTCGATGATCGGGCGTAGGGAAGGCTGCGTCGCTGTGCAGAGCACCGCCGTGCAGCCGTA
>ULXM01065934.1_pt1 | contig 14973 bp, 16 predicted proteins | sample 1961271 | NCBI WGS metagenome assembly ULXM01 (sample SAMEA4835838, study PRJEB28245) | human gut metagenome | biome: gut microbiome; material: fecal sample | place: Denmark | collected 2008 | reverse complement strand
TTATCCGCAGTATGAGTTCAGTTATAACAATAATACCTTAAAACGAGTATCTAATGAAAATAAAGACCGTCGAGAAAACTTTATTATTAAACCCGTAGATGGTGAAAGGGGTAGCATTACATTTTTTGACTTTACGGATTATGAAACGTTTGCTTGCACAAAGATGGGTGTTCTATATGATATTTTGAATGCTTTACATGCTGAATTTGGCAGGTATATTCATGTGGATTTTAAGAAATATGATATTGATGAAGTCGTGGAATATAAGCGTACATCGTTGGAGGCTTATAAGGACATTGTTGCAAAGGAGGTTATAAATTCTGGAATTAACATAGTGGATGCTGTACAGTCTGAAACTTCTGAAGATTATTTGCAGGATGTAGCCGATAGCATTAATAAAATCATTCCAGAGGCAAAATGCAGTGTCGGAAGAAGGTTGTCAAAAAAGAAGCTTAATGTACGTTACATACATGATAAATCTTTCTATTCTGATTCGAAAGTGGATCCGCATCAAGAAGATATGAAGGAGTACGTTACTCAGCATATTACAGTCGAGAATTTTAAACACCAGTCATCGGCAGCAGTTTATAATATTTTGAAAGAGCTTGTCATTAAGAAGGACATCGCTACTGGTAAAATCACATTGGTGGATTGGTGTCAATACGGATATAAAGCCGACTGGTTATTTGGCGTAGTTACAGAAGGTACATATTATTTCATGACCATTCATTCGGACGGAACATTTAAAATTGAAGCATTAGAACGAAATCTTTTTACTATGACAGAGTATGATAAATACATGGATTATTTCGGTTTGAATGAAGAGAACAAAAATGATTATAGACGTGTTATAGGTCTAATAAAAGATGCAGATGGTAATATTAATCTTATAAAGGATACTAATATATTTTCTATGCCTGATTATACTGCAATGGGCGATGTCCTTAAGAATGTAGCTAGTGAAGGAAGATTTTCGGGAAAAGATGTGGTTACTTGGCTTCGTGCGGTAATGGATATAACAGATAAAATAAAAGTACAGGCAGAATTGGATATAGTTATCCCACATATCGACATGAATGGAGAATACACGAAAACTGATATAATGGGATTATTCAAAGGAATTACCACAAAGAAAGAGGTAGTGCGTTATGTGTTTGAGAATACAGGAATTATGTTATATGCCTATCTGCGCGGAGAAGCGGAGAGGAATGAATATCTATCAGGAAATATAGATATTAATTATTTTGTGCAAGATGAGATGTTGGCACGATTCTCGGTCGGTGAGATTGGTAATGGTATGAAGTATACTATTGAGAGGGCTAGTGTAGTACGTGAAATAGAAGCGGTAGAAGGTGGCAAATTGATGTTCAAGGAGTTGCTTCCACTTATGGGAGTAGAGTTTGTAAGGTATGGAATGCTAACTGTTGTTCCGTTTCCGTTTAAGTATTTAAGGGAATATGTCGAGAAAACGGCAAAGAGTGTATAATTAATGAAGGTCACTAGCGTAGTGCTAGCGGCCTTCTTCATTTTTTCAAGACCGTTTCAAGTTTTGTGTAAACGTTAAAAACTGATATAAGATTTGTGAATAGTTACAAATGGGCAGAGGATTTTCCGGATTCTGCCCATATCTGCATTATACAGTAGTTTTTAGGCATGTCAATAAAACCTACCTAAAACAAGCTGTTTTTACGGGTTGCGTCCGATTAGACGTTCTTCAAAATAGATTTCCAGAGACTATGAAGAAAAGTCTGTAAATAATAATCTTCTATGATAATGATTGAGCTGGAAAAATGATAAAACGAACAATGTATGGTCGGTGCGGCAAGCAGTTGCTAGAAGCCAAATTGAGATATATGAGAATTGAGAAAAACGGATGATTGCGGAAGAACCTACCGCACGAGAATATCCAGGGATGAGCCAGGAACTCACCAAATACGATGAGCAGATGGTCCGTAAATACATCGAAAAGATAACAGTTTTTGACAATTGCTTCGAAGTTGAATTTAAGGCGGGGCTCAAGATTGAGATAGAAAAATGAATACTTTGAAAAGGTAGCTCCGGGCGTGAGATTTCATGCTCCGAGTTTTTTATTGTTAAGGCACGGCTATACAAAAAGATTGAAAATATCAACCTGGAGGTTTATAATGTATATTTAGAGGATATTACGGATGAAGACATCAGACCTGGTTAGGGAGCTTTGTAAGAAACAGCACATTTCATTAGCGGAGCTCAGCCGCAGGATCGGACAGACTCCTCAGAATCTGAATAAGAAGCTGAAGAGGGATACACTCTCTGTAGATGAGTTAAAACAGATCGCGGATGCTGTCGGGGTGGATTTTGACCTGGGATTTGTGCTACCGGATGGCTCTAAAATAAATAACGAAGCGGAGTGAGAGCATGAATATTAACAATATCAATGTAAACAAGTATCCGATCTCTCAGATTCTTGATCCGGAGTCTAAGACGATTTATGAGATCCCGAAATATCAGAGAGAATATATTTGGGGCACTAAGCAGTGGGAAGAACTGTTTAATGACTTGATGGAGAATGGAGCAGGTTATTTCCTGGGCTCTATTATCTGCATTAATACCACACAGGACACTTTGAATAATCCGAAATTCGAGGTGGTTGATGGTCAGCAGCGTTTGACTACGCTCAGCCTTCTTCTCGTGGCTTTGTATGTCACACTTGACGCTAACCGCGATTCCCTGGATGAAGACCAGCAATCCGATATCCTACAATTAAAGAGAAAACTTGTTATAAAGAAGACGCAGTCTGAGATTCGTATTGTTCCTCAGGTACAGCATAAAAACCTGGAGGACTATATGGGACTGCTTGCAGATAAGAAGATCATTGCACCGCATCAGACGCCTAAGTTTGCTGGTAACCGCAGAATCTTCCAGGGCTATAACTACTTCAAGAGACGTATTGATAGTGAACTGGAAGCTTCCGATAATAAGGTTGCTACAATGTTTGAGATTCTGGAGAAGGTCAATACGGCCATTCTCGTTATGATCGAGGTTTCAAACCACTCTGATGCGTACACCCTTTTTGAGTCATTGAACGATCGAGGCACACCGCTTACGTCACTTGACCTGATTAAGAACTTACTTCTGGCCCGGCTGGATATCACTGACAGTGATAATCTTGATTATTACTTTGACCGCTGGATCCAGATAATGGATGCTCTTGGCGATGACGATAGCGCGAGGGAGAGATTCTTCAGACAGAACTATAATGCCTTCCGCAAGGATATGAATGTTCCATTCCTTGTTCAGGGGGATGATAGGCTCTATCCACTTGGAACCATTGCAACCAGATCTACAATGCTGGACATCTATGAAAAGATTGTAGTTAAGGACCCATCTAAGTTCCTGGACGATATATACGAAAACGCACAGATATATTCGAGAATCATTCTTCAAAACACAGATGATCTTACGGCGACTGTTAAGGAAGCTTATCTGGATCTGCAGCGTGTTGGAGGCGTTCCTTCATATCTGTTCCTGCTTTACCTGGATAAGAAAAAGGATGCACTCGGAATTGATGAGGCGTTATACGTAAAAATAATTCGATTCCTGATCACATTCTTTGTAAGACGTAACATGACCGACGTTCCGCCTACGCGAGATGTAACTCGTTTGTTTATGGCCTTTATCGAAGAGATGGAGAAGCGGAGTTATACCGGCGAGAGCATTTACACGAAGCTGCGTGAAAAGTTGATAGCACTTTCTGCTGCTGATGATGTTTTCGAAGAGAAGCTCCGCGGACCGGTTTATAAAGAAAATACTGGTGCGACCAGATTTATTCTTTGCATGATAGCAAAGCAGAGTATGACGGCAGAGAGCCAGAAAAACCTGTGGGAGAAGAACGGAAGCAATCAGTACATTTGGACCATTGAACACATCTTCCCGGAAGGAAAGAACATTCCGGATGCCTGGGTTGATATGATTGCCGGTGGCGATAGAGACAAGGCTAACGAATACCTTGAGGAGTATGCTCACACATTTGGAAACCTGACTATCACTGGATATAACAGCTCGCTCGGTAATAAATCCTTTAAGGAAAAGAAAGAGCGTAAGGATAGCAATGGCAATTCGATTGGTTATTTGAATGGCCTGAATTTGAATGCTGATCTTGTAAACACAGACAACTGGACGGTTGCTCAGATCAAGGCAAGGACAAATAAACTCGTAAGTGAAATACTCGCATTGTTTACTTTGTAAATGATGCTTGATGGAGGTGACCATGGCTAAGAAGCGAAAGCAGAGTTTTGAACAATGATGCCAGGATAATGATAGAGAGGATTTGCTCCGGGAATGGGACGAGGAGAAGAACTCTAAGTCGAGATTTCCAATGACACCAGATACAACGGAATATTGCACTGCACTTTCTGCATGGTGGAAGTGTAGCGAGGGGCACGAGTGGCACGCTCCTGTACAGAAAAGAACTATGTTTGGACTGGGCTGCCCGATTTGTCATCCGGAACAGGAGTACATCCCAGTTGGGACTAAGTACGGGTGCTTGACGGTTCTTAGCGTTACTCCGGTCGATGAGACGGATCGTTATAGCAGGATTTATGGCCCTACATATAACTGCATATGCGATTGCGGAAAGAAAGTAAGCAAGTCCGAGTTTCAGTTTGTTGAGAAAAAACACCGTTATTGCACCGAGACGATTCGTAGAAATAGAAATGACAGGTGGGCCTTTGCTGAATGGGATAAGGCAAACGAGTGCGGCCTGAAGACTGCACAAGAAGAAAAGAAGAAAGCGACATATAAAAGGGTCCTTGATGAGAGTTATGATTTGGACCTTGTTGGCACAATTCATGAATCACTTGAGGTGGTAGAATGCGTCAACGATCACTATGAGGAGCTTCGGTATGTATCCGACCTGCGAAAAAAAGGCGGAGGCACTTACTTCATATATAAATTGTACAAGTGCCGGTGCTATTTGTGCGGTAAGGAGCAGGAGATAAAATCATCGAAGTTTTCCATTAACCCGCCGACTGAGTATGGCTACGATGCATACAACGGCTACTGGAGTGACGCACATTGTGATTGCCATCCGATTTCCTCGTTCCAGTGGATTGTAACTAAGCTGCTGAAGGAAAATGGAGTGCCTTATAGAGTTGAGGTTTCCTTCCCTGATTTGTATGGGGCCGGGAAAGTGAATCTGCTCAGGTATGACTTTGGGGTATATGACGAGGCAGGAAACATTAAATGTCTGATCGAGTGCCAGGGCGAACAGCACTACGAGCCGGTTGATGAATTCGGAGGCAAGTCTCAATTCGCGGCTCAGAAGAAAAACGATGAGCTGAAACGATCCTACGCTAAGGAGCATGGAATACCACTTTATGAGATTCCATACAAGAATAAGAAATTCGAGAAGGTAGAAGCGTTTCTGCGTGAAAAGGAAATTATAAAATGATGGTAGAGCGATTACCGCAGACGGGCAAAAAGGCAAATAGCAGGTAGAGCAATTACCACGGACTACCAGTGGCTTAATTTGCGTAGCGGACCAGTTTTTTTTGGACGTCTGTCATCAGCAGACGTACTTGCTGTCGCCTCAAGCCATGTGGAGACAGTAGTCTTGATGTCAAGGAAATAAAATCAAGTGCCAGAAAGTGGCATATTTCCGGGCTTTTTCGGAGGTTTGGATTTGAAGCCAGGCTTCTGAAAAAGCTCGGTTTTCTTATATGGAAACATATCTACGACAAAATGTGTGTCAGGTTGTAACTTCGGATTAGATGTCACGATTTGAGACAGTGGATTAGATGTCAGGCATTTTGGAGTGATTTTGGGAAAACAAAAAAGGGTGACAACCAATCCGGCAACTCGACCATTTTGGGAGGTTGTAGGTAGTGAAATAGATGACATGGGAGAATTGATTAAATCGGAATTGACCGAGCTGAAAGGGAGGGATACTTCTTGTCTGTATTATAAATAAGACAGAAATCGATTTAGAAGATTCATATACAAAGGAACAATTTGATAAGTATATGCTGGAATTAGAGGAAAACGCAAAGAAATGATGAATGGTTCCAAATGCATGGACATGTTTTTGTTTTGATGACAAGAAGATATACTTAGTCGGATAGAATGGAAATACAACAGAGGAAATTGTGTATGCCGGCAGAGGAAAATAGCAGACGGTCGGAGCATATTTGATATAGGAGAGAATAATATGTGGAAAGATGGAATCTTTGGCCTGATCATAGGAGATGCACTTGGTGTCCCGGTAGAGTTTTTAAGCAGAGAAGAAATGAAACTGAATCCGGTGACAGGAATGCGGGCTTATGGCACACATGATCAGCCGGCAGAAAATGCTGTGCATTCCGGAAGATGAGAATATATCCATGATACATAATGTGTCATCTTAGAATACTTAAAATGCTATACTCGTGTTTCGTTATAAAATAACTCGTGAAAATGATTGCTTCTGCTTGCAATTGCAAGCAAAAGCAAATATAATAAAGAAAAAGGAGGCGATACTATGGCAAATACATCCGCTGTTTATGCAAGAATAGATACCAATCTTAAGGAGAACGCTGAAAGCATTCTTTCTCAGCTTGGCATTTCTCCATCTAGTGCAATTCAGATGCTTTATAGCCAGATTGTACTGAAGAAGGGCATGCCATTTGAATTAAAACTTCCTTCTTCTAAACCATTGGCTGTTGGAGCAATGACCAGAGAACAGCTTGATTCAGAACTCCGGAAAGGCGTAGATTCCATCAAAGCAGGAGAGGTATATTCTGCAGATGAAGTTGATGCGGTTCTGGCAAAGGAGTTTGGTATATGACAGATAACTATAAGGTCGGCTATTCGGTAGATGCACTTGACGATTTACGAGAAATCTATGCGTACATTGCCGATGAACTTCTTGTTCCGGAGACGGCTGCAGCTCAGCTGGGACGTATCCGAAAGGAGGTCCGTGCATTAGATTTTATGCCCGCTCGCTATGCGTTAGTTAGCTGGGAACCTTGGCACTCGATGAAAATGCATCAGCTTCCAGTCGATAGCTTTATGGTGTATTATCTTATAAATGACGAGGAGAGATTGGTTACTGTGGCTCGAATCTTCTATGGTGGTCGTGATATTGAAGGAATCATAAATTCAAATAATTAACAGTAAATGGGGCTTTTGTGTGAGAAACAGGAGCCCCATGCCCTTATTCTTAACATATTCCTCCTTATTTTGTTAATTTATCTTGGTGGATATCCTAACCGTATTTGCTTAAAATATGTTAAAAATAGTTGCAAAGGTTGGAGATTTATGCGAAAGATATACTTGGATAATGTGCGTTGGATGACCGTAGTGCTTGTGGTGATTTATCATGTGATTTTTATGTTTAATGGGGTGAGCACTGCCGGAGTGATCGGACCGTTCCGGGATTTTCAGCCGCAGGATACGTATCAGTACATTGTATATCCGTGGTTTATGCTGTTATTGTTCACGGTATCCGGAATGGCAGCTCGGTTTGAATTAAATGGAAAATCCGGGAAACAGTTTATAAAGGATCGGACAAGGAAGCTACTGGTTCCTTCTACTATTGGTCTGCTGATCTGGGGCTGGATCTTAGGCTATTATAATATGTCTATAGCGGGTGCGATAGACCAGATGACGGCAGTGCCGAAACCAATCCTCTATATAATCATGTGCATTAGTGGTATCGGTCCGCTTTGGTACATACAAGAGCTTTGGATATTCAGTATTTTTCTGGTTGTTATTCGAAAGCTTGAAAAGGATAGGTTATACAGACTGGGAGGCAGGACTAATATAGTAGTTTTATGTCTGTTAGCAGTGGTGATCTATGGGGCGGCACAGATTCTGAATATGCCGGTTGTTATTTGTTATCGTTTCGGAATCTATGGAGCCGGTTTTCTGATTGGCTATTTTATATTGTCTCATGATGAAGTGATGGACAGAATGGGGAAATATTGGATCCTTTTTACGGTACTGGGAGTCATTTCAGGCGTTGCCTTCGTTGTGATGTATAGTGGACAGCCGTATCCGGAGCATTCTGTCCTGGATACATGGATGTGTAATCTTTATGCCTGGTTTGGAACCTTGGGTGTCTTAGCCTTTATGAAGAAATGGGGGAATTTTGAAAATCGTTTTTCTAAATGGATGTCAAAAAAATCCTGGGGCTTATATATCTTTCATTACATGTTTATTGCGGCAGCGGCCTGGTATTTAACACCTCTGTTAGGAGATACTTCTCCGTTATTAGTATATATTCTGGTCGCAATTGCCGGATTTGGAGGCTCGTATATTCTATATGAGCTGGTAAGCCGGATTCCGGTTATCAGGTGGTGCGTGCTTGGAATGAGAAAATGCAGGTGAGATGCCAAACAGTGAGTATAGATAGTAAAGTTTTTTGTTGAATGACAGGTGGAATAATGATAAGATTTATATAAGACAGCGAGATATACGGCTTGAATGGAACATGTTTTTTCTAAGGATTTAGAGGTTAAGAACAGGAGGTAGTAGGATGGGTGAAATTATATTAAACAGACTTCCACGGACATTGGAGGAATTAAAAGAGATGCCTCAGGCAGGTCTGACCAGACCGGAGGAGGTAGCAGCGCTGACTGTAGCAGCATTGGCACTGTACCCTGAAAATCCGGCCGAGACAGAAAAAATGTTGGATTTTCTGCGTGGTCCCAGACCGTTAAACGGAATTGACAAGCAGTTTATAAGGGACAGATTTCGCGGGAAGGAATATCTGATGCGTTCTTATTTCTCGGGAGCTGTTCCGGAGAATAATTACACACCGGAGCAACCATATCGGATTGTAATATCTGAAAATCCATATAGTCGGAGTCAGATTGGAGAGGGGTATCTGACCTTGTATGTGTTGTGTAACGGAGCAGACAGTCCCAGACCGTTAAAGCTTCGGAACAAACCGTCTACAGGACAGTGGTTTTTATGGGAACAGCAGTTGCTCACCGGTATCAGAATTCCGGTGGAAGCTGATCCTTGGGCATAAGAGACAGGGTAGGTGAAACGGCTATGAGGCGGTATCGGTTCGCCGGATAGCCGGCAGGGGGAGACACGTATGAAATAAAGGAGAAAAGCGGATGCCCAAAGTATTAATTATGTGTGGGAAAATATGCAGTGGAAAGTCTACGTATGCGGAAAAACTGAAGCTTGAAAATAAAGCAGTCATTTTGTCTGTAGATGAGCTTACCCTTGCACTTTTTGAAAATCAGGCAGGAGAAAAACTTGATTTTTATGTTGAAAAACTGAAAGAATATTTTTTAAAAAAGTCGTTAGATATAGTTGAAGCAGGTGCGGATGTTATATTGGATTGGGGATTTTGGACTAAAAAAGAAAGAGATTATGCAAGAGAGTTTTATGATTCGAGAAATATAAGTTATCAGTTTTATTATATGAATGTTGGAATTGATGAATGGAAAAAACGGATATTGAAAAGAAATCAGGAAATAAAAAGAGAACAGCTGGAGGCATATCCAATAGATAAAGGATTGTTGTCTAAGGTAGAGAAGATGTTTGAAGAACCGGACAGGAAAGAGTTAAAAGATATGATTATCATAGAATAAAAGAATAGACCGGATACTTGCTTTTTACCCGACTTTCTATTATTATAGTGAAAGAGCGTAATGAATCGAGATTATACGATAGGGGAGGAGCAATATGGCAAAGTCATCCAATCAGAAATTGAAGCTGGTCTACCTTATGAAAATACTGTTAGAGAAAACCGATGAGACACATAGTATTACAATGTCGGAAATCATAGATGCATTGCAGGCATATGGTATCGGTGCAGAGCGGAAAAGTCTTTATGATGATCTGGAGACGCTTCGGGTGTATGGGATGGATATTATAGGTACGCAGGAAGACAGAAAGTATTATTATCATGTCGGCAACCGGCAGTTTGAGCTGGCAGAGCTGAAATTACTTGTGGATTCCGTACAGTCGGCAAAGTTTATTACCGAGGGGAAATCCAATGAATTGATTAAGAAGATTGAGGGACTGGCCAGTCAGTATGAGGCATCACAGCTTCACAGACAGGTGTTTGTCAATGGCAGAGTAAAGACCATGAATGAAAGCATTTATTATAATGTGGACAGGATTCACACCGCCATTGCAGAGAATTCACGGATCCGATTCCGATATTTCCAATGGAATGTAGACAAAGAGATGGAACTCCGGCACAACGGAGCTGTCTATGAAGTGAGTCCATGGGCATTATCCTGGGATGATGAGAATTATTATCTGATCGCATATGACGGCATCCAGGGGATCATTAAGCATTTCAGAGTAGATAAGATGCTTAACATAGAATCCAGTGGAGAACAGCGGGAAGGAAAGCAGATGTTTAAATCCTTTAACATGGCTGCATATGCTAGAAAAACATTTGGCATGTATGGCGGTGTTGAAGAATGGGTACGAATAAAATGTGATAACTCACTTGCCGGGGTTATGATCGACCGGTTTGGAAAAGATATATCCATGACACGATTGAACGAGAAACAGTTCGTTGCGACCGTTGATGTGGCGGTGAGCAGACAGTTTATGGCATGGGTGATCGGCCTTGGAGACGGGGCGGAGATTATAGGACCTGAGTCGGTAGTGGATGAAATGCGGGAGGAAATCAAGCGCTTGGCCGGACAATATGGGAGATCAGAGGAGTAGATTGTTCAATATATTCGAAAAAATTATGATTTTCTATTGCCAGAATGGGCAAAGATGTCTAAAATACAAGTGTTAGGCTCGTTTTGGAACGGGATCTTATGAATATGGAGCAGGTGCGGGGAGAGTCGCACGAATGAATTCAGGAAAGAAAAGGTAAAATCTCAATGAAAAAAGTAGTCAAATTTGGTGGTAGTTCACTGGCAAGTGCAGAACAGTTCAAAAAGGTAGGAGATATTATCCGTGCGGATGAATCACGTGTATATGTAGTACCTTCTGCACCCGGCAAACGGTTTTCGGAAGATACAAAGGTTACCGATATGCTTCTTCATGTATATGAGACAGCAAGTGAAGGAAAAGATATCGCAGAAGAGATGAAGGCAATTAAGGCAAGATATGATGAAATCATTCAGGGCCTTGGGCTGAAGGATTTCTCTCTTAATACAGAGTTTGAAGAAATTGCAAAGGCGTTGAAGGAAGATCCACAGAAAGACTATGCGGCATCCAGAGGAGAATTTCTGAATGGTAAGATTATGGCTGTATATCTGGGTGTAGAGTTTATCGATGCTGCAGAGGTGATCTTCTTTAATGAAGAAGGAAATCTGAACAGTTATAAGACTGAGAAAGTATTATCTTCCAGATTAAAGCAGTGTGAACGTGCTGTTATTCCGGGCTTTTATGGTACCGGTAAGGATGGAAAGGTTAGGACCTTCTCCCGTGGCGGTTCCGATGTGACCGGTTCAATCGTAGCACAGGCAAGCCGTGCGGATGTATATGAGAACTGGACGGATGTATCCGGCTTCTTAGTAGCAGATCCGCGGATCGTTCCGGATCCAAAGCCGATTAAATATATTACTTACAGAGAGCTGCGTGAGCTTTCTTATATGGGAGCGTCTGTGCTTCATGAGGACGCAATCTTCCCAGTTCGCCATTGTGGTATTCCGATTAATATCCGCAACACGAATGCACCGGAGGATGCAGGTACCTGGATCGTAGAGAGTACCTGTCAGAAGCAGGATTATGTAGTTACCGGTATTGCAGGTAAGAAGGATTTCTGTACCATCTTTATCTCAAAGGCAATGATGAATTCAGAGATTGGCTTTGGCCGAAAGGTATTGCAGGCATTTGAAGAGAATGAGATCTCATTCGAGCATATGCCGTCCGGTATTGATACCATGACAATTGTTGTACATGCGGATGAGTTTATTGATAAGGAGCAGAGTGTTGTTTCTGCGATTCACCGTCTGGCAGAGCCGGATTCCGTTGAGATTGAGTCGGGTCTGGCATTGATAGCAGTGGTTGGCCGAGGTATGAAGTCAGCCAGTGGCACTGCAGGTAAGTTATTCAGTGCTCTTGCAAAAGAAGGCATTAATATCAAGATGATCGATCAGGGTTCTTCAGAGCTGAATATCATTATCGGAGTTAAGAACAGTGATTTTGAGACTGCGATCAGAGCGATTTATCATACCTTTATTACAAAGTAGGATATTCAGATTGTGGGATCATACGGGTTGGTTCCGCTTGGCAGAGACAGGAAACGATAAATCATATAAATGGATAAGAAGAGGCTGGGGCAGAGTGTCCCGGCCTTTTTTCAATATGTGGGAAATGAATTTTTGCAATGAATTGCAGTTCAGCCACAAGTATACTATAATAAGGCAGAGAATCTTAGGGGTAATGAAATGCATGGATAGCCGGAAGGAGAGCGGTATGTTCAGTGATAATCTGATTGAATTAAGAAAAATACATAAGATGTCGCAGGAGGAGCTGGCAGAAAGGCTGCAGGTCAGTAGACAGACCATCTCCAAATATGAGACCGGAGAGTCACTGCCGGATATTGACAAGTGTAAGCAACTGGCAGATATTTTTAATGTATCCTTAGATGATCTGGTGAATTATGAGAAGGTGATTGATGACGTTGGCATTCCACCGCGGGGCAAGCATCTGTTCGGAACTGTCAAGGTAGGTGAGAAGGGCCAGATCGTAATACCGGCAAAGGCAAGAAAGATATTTCACATTGAGACCGGGGACCGGCTGATCGTTCTCGGAGATGAGACGCAGGGAATTGCACTGGTCAACGAAAAGGAATTTCTGAATATGATGAAACAGCTTCGGAAAGATAAATAGCAGGATAGACAGAAGTCAGGAAAAGGAGTCATAACATGAAAGTATTGATTATTAACGGAAGTCCGAGAGTCAACGGTAACACAACGATCGCTATCCGGGAGATGGAGCAGGTGTTCGCTGAGAATGGTGTAGAGACGGAAACTGTACAAATCGGAATGAAGGATGTACGCGGTTGTATTGCCTGCGGACACTGTGCAGAGGCCGGAAAATGCGTATTTGATGATGTGGTCAATGAGCTGGCACCGAAGTTTGAGGCAGCAGACGGTCTGGTAATTGCCAGTCCGGTTTACTACGCATCGGCGAATGCGACACTGATCGCATGTCTGGACCGGCTGTTTTACAGTACCCATTTTAACAAGACTATGAAGGTAGGAGCCAGCGTGGTCTGTGCAAGACGCGGCGGCTGTTCTGCGACCTTTGATGAGTTGAATAAATACTTTACGATCGCCAATATGCCGATCGCATCCAGCCAGTATTGGAACAGTATCCATGGCAGAGAGCCGGGAAAGGCACAGATGGATGAGGAAGGAAAGCAGACCATGCGGGTACTTGCACGGAACATGACGTTTCTGATGAAGAGTATCGCACTGGGAAAAGAACAGTTCGGATTGCCGGAAACGGAGGAGCGTGTCTGGACACATTTTATCCCATAAGGTGATTTGTTGGAAATCCCCGGTGTCTGCTTGCAATTTTACAGAATAACAGATATGATAAATAACAGGAGTTCGCATGGATTCCTGTTATTTTTAACAATTACCGGGGAGAATGATATATGGAAGAAAATAAAAAGTTTGATATTCAAGCGGAGATCCTTTATTTAAAACAGGTGGTAACAAGACTGCGGGCGGAGGATGGATGTCCGTGGGACCGGGAACAGACACACCGGTCGCTGAAGCCGGAGTGTGTGGAAGAGGCTGCAGAGGTGATCGGCGGCATTAATATATTAGACCGGACCGGAAACGGTGATAATCTGAAGGAAGAACTGGGAGATTTGCTGCTGCAGGTTGTGATGCATGCAGAGATAGCAGAGGAGGAAGGTCTGTTTGATCTGGCAGACGTCATTCATGGAGTGGCGGAGAAAATGGTACGTAGACATCCACATGTGTTCGGAGAATCCGATGCGAAGGATGAGGCTGCCCTGAAGGAACAGTGGGGCAGGATCAAGGAGCAGGAGAAGGAAGGCAAGGAGTGGATGGAGAAGTTTCTTCCGGAGGCTTTTGATGAATCGGAGCAGCTGATCGAGGCAGCCAGAAAGAGAAAGGGACTGCATGCGGCAGATGATGATAAGCTGATTCACGGAATCCATCATGTTTCTATGAAATGCTGCAGTGCGGAAGAATATGCAAAGGTGATCCATTTCTATCGGGATATTCTGGGACTGCCGGTGCGTCGGAGCTGGGCGAGCGGCATTATGCTGGACACCGGAAACGGACTGCTGGAGGTATTTCCGGATGGGGATGAGCCGTTAGAAAAGGGTGTCATCCGGCATTTTGCATTTACGGTAGATGATCCGGATGCCTGTATAGAGGCAGTGCGAAAGGCCGGCTATGAAGTGCTGATCGAACCGAAAAACATCATGATTGCGTCCGAACCGGAATTCCCGGCGAGAATTGCATTTTGCAGAGGACCGTTAGGAGAAGAGATTGAATTCTTCTGCGAGAAATAGGCGGAAGGATAGAAGTAGACAGGGAATAAAATAACAGAAAAGAGAAACACTAAGAGCAGACTGTGAGTGCAGGCTGCTTTTTGTGTTATAAGCAGTCATGCAGGTATGTAATTTCAAAGCTAGGAGGAAGAAAGTATGCAATGGAAAATTGTGACGGATTCCGGTTGTGATATGCCGGGAATAAAAGCCGGACAGAAATCGGGACAGAGAGAGATCGGATTTGAACGGGTGCCATTTACGATTACGATCGAAGGCGAGGAATATGTAGATACGAAAAGTCTGAAGGTCGCAGAAATGCTCTGGCGCATGGAAGAGGGAGAAGAACCCGGAAGAACCAGCTGCCCATCTCCGGCGGCATGGCTGGCAGCGTATGAGGGAGCGGAACAGGTTATAGTTATTACGATGTCAGGAGCACTTTCCGGCAGCTGCCGGAGTGCAGCAATTGCGCGCGAGCTGTTTCTGGAAGAGCATCCGGAACGGCAGGTGTATATACTGGATTCCCGGTCGGCAGGTGTCGGGAT
>ULXM01045693.1_pt1 | contig 15177 bp, 10 predicted proteins | sample 1961271 | NCBI WGS metagenome assembly ULXM01 (sample SAMEA4835838, study PRJEB28245) | human gut metagenome | biome: gut microbiome; material: fecal sample | place: Denmark | collected 2008 | reverse complement strand
ATATGTATTATACTATTTCTTACTCCAAATTTCTCTATCAGATACATTAACGGCATTCATCCCCTACCTATATTCTATATTGAGGCGGGGGTTTTCTGCCTGTTTTTTAGATAAAATACATCAATCAATTTGATTTTGGTAAGAAAGTAAAAGGACAATTTAATAAAAATTACACAGCTGGATGGTTCAATAATACCGAATATGGAGATTATTATTTGATATCATGTAATGATGTAGAAGATAGTAGGTATTTATTTATAAAATCAAATGATAAAGTATTTATATTCAATGTGAAAATGGCTAGAATATTGTCAAAAATAAACACTCTGTCTAAGTAAATCGTTACTTTAGATACAGCAATACATTTCGTGAACTAAGAGATTTATACTCTACTTTCGCTTTAAATTAATAATACAAGCGAAAGTTTTTTTAGACAAAACATTTAAAAGGAGAGCCATTGTATGCTCTCCTTCAAATTATTTCAGGAATTTCTTCTTATAATAATCATCAGAAACAACATGATAAATATTATAGAGTGAATATTCTTCACCGTTCACTACATAAGTTAAACTAGAAATGTTAGGTTTTTCTACTCTTGTTTTTAACTGGATACATTTGTTAGATACTTTCTCTAATGATTTCAACTCTTCACCATATACCTTAAAGTCATATGCTTCTATAGGCTGTGTAAAGTTCACTTTGTAAGTATAGTCTGTAGGGAATGACTTAGGACTTGGATACTCACCTTTTCCATGATGTTCATCGAGTATATCTGGGGCATTAGGATGATTAAAATTAATATGATGAACATCTTTAATAGTGAACTTCTTATCATTAACTGTCACAATAATATCAAATACATATTCTCCTGGTGGTGTGTGAAGATTAATTTCCATCTGATGGACATTATCCTCATGATCACTTAAAGATACATCAGCAGTAATATCTGGATTAGATGTCTTTGCGGAAGTGGTATAAGAATCACTCTTGTCATGAGTATAAAAACGATAATAGAAAGAAGAATTCCCATCATTGCTTGTAGTAAAGATAGATGTATCTTCTAGATAAATCTTATGATCTACTTTCTTTGATGTACAGCCTTGAAAACAAATGCTGAACATTATGATTAATAATAGTAACTTGTTTTTCATAGATCATCATCCTTTCTATTAAAATAACTAAAGAATAATTTCAAGACTGAAAGTGCGTAAGTTTTCATTATAATCCCTCTCCTTTGTAAGTAAGCGCTTTCTATAATGTAATTATATATAAAGCATTTACTATATTCAATTGTAATTATGTTTTTTTTAAACTTACATTTTTATACATCGTTACCTTGTGTGTATCTGGTTCCAACACCTCTTGTTGTCTGTATCATTGATAGACCTAAAATAATTCTCCATTATCAGCAAGATGTCTCTTTATAGTTCATTAAAATAATTGCAATATATAGAGATACACTTGTTCAAAAAAATGTAAGCGCTTATAATATGGTTAAAGAAAGAGAAGTTTTTGTTAAAGAGATAACAATAAATGCAAGTGCTATTGCTGATACTATATTGCTAAGCTCAAGTGTTTCTGCAGAAGCATCTACTTCTACATTCTTACTGATCACTTACAATAACTCTTATATACCATAAAAGGACATGCATCTTGTAAAATAGGAGGAGAACATACATAAAAAATAAAAAAATGGTATCGAATCATTATACTTATGTTAGGAATCTCGATTGTTTTTAATGGCTATTTATTTATTGAAAACCAAAACAAAGCAACAACCATAGTGCAGTTAAATAAGAAAAACAAAGAATTAAATAAGTATAGTCAATTATTTAAAAATGGGACAGATATAAAATTTGTAGATATTAAAGAAAGTGATGGTCTAATTTCTATGGCTTATCTATATCAAGATAAAGAGTTAATAGAAAGACACGGTATAGGAGTTATTATTGATAATACATACTATAAGATTGGTATAGGACCTGATATCGGTACAACATTGAATAATAATTCAAAAATCATAAAGATCACAGATGATGAAGTAGTATTTACATTCAACTTAGATAATGATATGAAAAAAAAGCGTTTAACAGTTAAAAGTGAAAACAAGGATATTCATTTTAAATTAGAAGATATTAATTAGACTCAGAGGGATGAAACATCCCTCCTTTTAATTTTTTTCAATACTCAATAACTTATCTATAGCTCTGTGCTTATATGATATAATTTTTATGTGAAACAACCATATACGGTAGGTGGTTATCCTTGGTCGTTATGACGAAGGTACGCAACCCTTCGTAATTCTTCTGTTAAGTTGAAAACGGAGGTGATACCTGATGACAACGTATGAAGTAGTCATGATTATGTTAATATGTTTAACACTTGTTGTTAGATTACTTCTTATCATTGTCGATAAGAACGTAAAAAAATAACTACCTCACTCCCTGGTAAAGCGTATGGTTTTCTTTATAATTATTTAGCCAATCATGACTATCATGATTGGCTATTATTCTGGCAAGAGTTAGGTGGTGCATAGGTCTGCGACTACCGGTGCACTTACGTGCGAATAATCATCTTGAAATATTATATATTTTTTTCGTCGTTCCCTTTGTTCACATTTTTAAAATAATTAATTAATTGAGTCAATATTTGATATTCTTCATCATTGATATCTCGAACAGATAATTCTAAAGGATGATCATATTTTATTAAGTAGTCAGTTGTTATATTACAAACAAGGGCAATCATTGTAATATGAGCTATTGTTGGTGTTGATAAACCTTGTTCCCAATTATTTATAGTTGCTCTTGTAACATCTATTTTCTTAGCAAATTTATCTTGACTAAGATTCAATATATTTGTTCTTAAAAATCTTATTTTATCTGCTATATCCATAATATATTTCCTACTTATTTATTATCTCTCATTAGTTTGTATAAATTGAAAATAACATCACGTTGTTCATCTGTTAATGTTTCAATAACTAGACCTCGCCTGCATTCGTTAAATAATATCATTTCTGAAGATGTATCTAAAATATTCATTAATTCTATTACCTTATCTACATTAATGATACCAGCACCTGCTTCCCAACCTTTTAAAACACTTTCATTGACCTTTAATAAAGCAGCTAATTCAAGGGGCTGCATTTGTTTTTTCTCTCTAGCAATTTGTAAACCCGATTTATTTTTATTTATCATTTTTATATATCCTTATTAATAATTGATTATATATACTCTATATTTTTAATTCATTAAATTGTTATACATATATTATTGCATATAGATTAATACATTACAAACATAATATTAAAATGTATATTTATAATCATATAATGAAACATGACATGCGCCTTATATATGAAAATTGCATCTTGAACGCACTCTATTTATGAATAGCATAATAGATGATATTCTATTTGTGAAAATATATTAGATGAAAGGAGGTTTCTAAATATGATAAATGATAATAACGCATTTCTAAATTCATTTGCTTTTTTTATATCATTTTTAGCTATTTCTTCCGCTAATAATGTATGTAACATTATATTTGGACGAAGAAAAAGCTAGCCAGTTTAACTCGATATAAAAAGTATTAATTTATTTAAAGCGTATATTAACTTTGATATCATCATAGTTTTTTTACGTTGATGATATTTAGTCATTAAAAAAATATTTAGGAGGAGAAATTATGCGTTTTAAGAAATGGACGACAAGAAATATTATTGTTGGACTCATCGTATTATTATCAGTTGTTGGTGTAAGTGGCGCTGTTTATTATCAGATAAGTCAGAAAACACAGGCAATTGAAGATAATGGCTACTATGAATGCAGTGGAAAATTTGACAGTAAAATGACACCTGTATCTAATATGCTTGTTATTTTGAAAATAATAAACGGAAGTAATTTTTGTGATGATGGGTGGTATCAAGAAGTTCAGGAATGTCAGAGTATTTTAAATAAACAGATTCAGCAAAACTCTAACAGTAAAGATCCTTATGTCAGACAAATGATGGAGCTGCAACAGGCTATCGTAAAGAAGCTTCATTCATTTTCGACAAAAGCATGGGTCAATATGCTATGTGAAAAAGATGTAGATGATCTTCAAAAAGCATACAATGCCTATCATGATTATTATTATCAACACTATAGTAATGAGGAGACTGTCTAAATGAAACCTGAACTTAATAAAATTAAGATAGCCATCATTACTATGATAGTTCTAGCTATGGCAATTGGCCAGCTTGAATTGTTTGGAAAAGTATATGCAGAAGAACTTGAAAAAATCAAGGGACAGAATTCATATGGAGAATACTATGATAAAAATATCAATAATGTTCATAAAACATCTACACAAATAATAGAAAAAGGAAATCCTGATGTTATTACAAAAGAACCTTCGGTAGATGAAGAAGATACTTCAAGACAAAATGATCAGGAAATCGTTAAATTAAGAACAGAAAACACAAAAACCTATAAACTGTCAAGTGGGGAATATGTGACAGATTTTTATTTTAATCAGATACATAAAAAAGAAGATGGACAATTTGTTGAGATTAATAATAATATACAAAAGAAAACATCGTTATTCAGATCAACACCTTCTTACGAAAATAAAGATGGTCTTTATGATATCAACATTCAAAAAGGCGTATTAGAAATTACAGACCCTAAAGGCAATATGCTTACAGTTATGCCTTCTGGAAGTCTTACAAATTATGCTATCAAAGAAAACGTTGTTCTGTATTCAGAAGTAGAAAAAAATTTAGATTTTGAATATAGAGTCAATTCAAATACAGTTTCGCAAAATATCTATATCAATGGAGAACTAGATAAAGATTCCTATTCATTTGAAATTTATAAAGATGACTATGATGTCAGTAAAAATGCTGCAGGATCTATTGTTTTTAAGAAAGATAAAAAAGAAGTCTTTGTATTAAATGCGCCTTATCTTGTTGATAAGGATGGAAACAGAAATCAGGAAGTAGGATATGACTATAAGGAACTTGATAATGGTAACATCAAAGTGACATTGTCATTAACAACATCTTGGTTAAGCGAAGAAGACAGAGTCTATCCTGTTGTTGCCAGATCAAATGTGGCAGTCGAAAATGTGGATGTTATTGATCTTGAATCAAGTTATATCCGTTCAGGAAGACCAAATATCCAAAGTCAATATTCAGATTTGTTTGTAGGATATGATGATAACTTCTATGGCGGTAAAAACAGTAATATTAAAATTGCCAGAACATTCATCTATTTTGCAATGCCAAATATCGGTGAAAATCAAAGAGTTGAAAATGCAATTTTGAAACTTTATAAGGAACAAGATCTAGATCGTGCCAATGAGTTAAATGATATCAATATCTATAACTCCAGCTATGTTGATCCTGGTAAGGTTACATGGAATACACAGCCGGCAGATAACCAAAAGCAGTTTATTTCAAATACCAAGTTTTCTAAACCAAAAGGATTTAAAGAATTTAATATTACAAAACATGTCCAAGAATTAAAGGATGGGCAAAAGAAAACATTGATTCTACAAGTTACGGATGAATCGCCTAACTGGAAATGTAATGTCTTCAATTCAGAATCAACAGGAAATCTGCCAAAGGTAGAAATCTATCACTGTGATGATTTTGATGTTGATCCAAATCTGGACATCAATCAATTTGACAATGAACTAAGAGTTTATAGTAAAGACAGTCAATATTTCGAGGCAATCAGCATGGATGGTATTGCTAAGCCAAACAGTGATATTGATTTTGATCTTTATGCCAAAATAAATGAAACAGATTTTGAACTTGTAAAATCACACCACGCCAAAGAAAAAAGTTCACCTTATTTCATTGATCCAGTTTATATAACTGATCCACTTGATGGAACCCAAAAATATGAAAAGGGTGAAGTCAACTATACGACGAGCTATCTAAAAATTGGAGACATTCCAAAATACGATACGTTCTATGAATATCGAATGAAAGTTAAAAAGGATGGCACTAAGTCAGAAAAAGAATTGATAACAGATGGGTTTATTATCTATAAGGTAAAACTTGGTGATAATCTTAAATCCATTGCATCCCACTATGGCTTGAAGATAGATGATATTAAAAAAGATAATAATACATCTACAAACAAGGTCAAAGAGGGAGATGTTCTTTTCTTAAGATTTGCAAAAGATAATCCAAAAGTACCTAAGGATGTCTACAGACCTCCATTAAAGCTTTCATCTTTTGAGGCAAAATATGTTTATAGAGGACCTGCATGCTACGGAAACTGTGCAGTTGCCGATCCAATTAATACAAGTATTGGAAACTTCTACCATGAATCAAAAGATTTCACTTTAACAGATTTTGATGAATTAAGCTTGACTCGTGTCTATAATTCTTATGGAGAAGATAATGCATCGATTTTTGGAAACAATTATTCATCAAATATTGAACAGTACATTTCCTATGATAAAGACGATAACATGATTTTTTACAGAGGAGATGGAAAAATCTTAAAGATTGAAAAGAAAAATGGAAAATATGTACCTAAACTTGTTGATCGTCTGACTATCAATGTTGATGGTGACTATGTTTCTATTAAAGACAATAAAGAAGATGTTACATATATCTTCGATGAATACGGAATTCTGACATCTATTAAAACGAAAACAGGATTTGAATTACGTATCAACTATGATGAATATGGATTTATTACAAATATTGATATGGGGAACAAACAGGTAACGTTTGAATACAATGATTATCATCTTGTAAGCAAAATCAACTTACCAAATGGTACAAATGTACAATATCAATATAATGCAGACAGACAACTTACAGCATTTATTGATGCAAATGGAAACAGCGAACAATACAACTATGACAATAATGGAAAGGTAAAAAGTATTACAAACAAAAATGGAAATACTTTAGCACAAAATACCTATCAGGATAACGGAGTTGTCGTTTCACAAACGGATGCCAATGGAAATAAGGTCTCTTTTGGCTATAAAGGAAATACGACAAGTGTTACTTATAATGATAAGGAAACAGAAAAGTATGTTCTTGATGATAGCTACAAGGTAACAAAAATCACAAAGGCAGATGGATCATCGAAAAGCTACAGCTATAATGATGCTGGAAATATGATCAGTGAAACAGATGAAAAAGGTCAAAAAACAACATATGAGTACAATAAAAAAGGCTATCTGACATTGCAAAGCAATCCAGATGGAACAAGTGAAAAATATACCTATGATGAAAATGATAATGTAACATCAAAAACATCTGCGGATGGTACAAAGGAAACCTATAAATATGACAGCAACAGCAATCTGATTTATGAAAACAGTGAAGACAGAAAAGGTGTGACTTATGAATATAATGAACAGAACCTTCTTGTCAAAGAAACAGATGCTCTTGGTGTATGGAAAAGCTATATCTACGATGGCAATCAGGCTGTAACAGTTACTCACAGCAATGGTCTGGTAGAAAACTACAGCTATGATGCCATGGGAAATATTGTTAACGAATCTGATTCAAACGGTCGTACAACAGCATATGTCTATGACAATCTTAATCAGATTATCAAGAAAACAGATTCCTATGGTAACAGTGAAGAATACAAATATGATGGAAATGGAAACGTCGTTGAATATATCGACAAACTTGGAAGCAAAACAGTTACAGTATATGATAAAAATAACAATGCTATTCAAACTCAAAAGGGAAATCTAAAAACATCTAAAAAGTATGACAATCGTAATCGTATTATCAGTGAAACAGATGAACAAGGACTTACTAAAAAATATACGTATGACGCCAAAGGACAAATCGTAAAGGAAACGGATGCCTATGGTCAGGCTACAACGCATACTTACGATGCAGTCGGTCATGAAATCAAGACAGTTGATGGAAAAGGAAATACAACATCAAATGAATATGATGGAGATAATCTTGTAAAGATAACAGATGCAAGAGGAAATGTTACATCCTATGAATATGATGAGTTTAACAGAGTTGTAAAAACAACTTTACCTAATGGGAAAACTGAAACAAAAGAATATGATAAAAATGGAAATATCATTAAAACAGTAGATCAAAGAGGGCTAGCCAATAGCAAAGAATATGATGCTTTTGACAGACTCATTAAAGAGATCAATGAACAAGGTGTTGCTATTTCAAATGAATATGATGTCTATGGTCAACTGATTAAAAAGATAGAAGATAAAAAGACAACAACATACATCTATGATGTTTATGGAAACACTCTCAGTGAAACAGATACCTATGGAAATACAAAAATTAGTGAATATGATAAGCTCGACAGACTTGTTAAGGAAACTGATGAACTAGGTAATGTTACTCAACATAAATATGATGCAATGGACAATGAAACAGAAACAATTGATGCTAAAGGGAACAGCGAAAGAAAAATTTATGACATCAACAGTATTCTGGTTCAGGATATTGATAAACTTGGAAACATTATAACTTATAAATATAATGACAAGGGTCAACAGATTGAAACGGTTGATGCCTATAAAAATACAACAAAATTTGAATATGATAAGTTTGGTAATATAACTAAGACAACAATCAATGATACCCCGGTAGAAATCAAATCTTATGATGAACACGGACGTGTCACAAAAACAAACAAGATCAGTGAGGTAACTGTTGAAGAATATGATAGTTTTGATCAGGTCATCAAGTCTACGAATCAGACAACAGGGCTTGTGACAGAAGCTGAATATGATAAAAATGGAAATGTAACCAAAACATCTGATAACGGTGGAAAAGTAATAACTCATGAATATGATGACTTCAGTCAGGAAGTCAGCTCAACAGATCCATATGGCAGAGTTTCAAGCAAGACATATGACAAGTATGGTCGTGTTGTTAAAGAAATAAGCAATACAAATGAAGCAACAGATTATGAATACGACAAATATGGAAATGTAGTCAAGACGACAAATCATCTTGGTTCGGTAACTGATTCAACATATGATCTGTTAAACAGAAAAGTTAGTGATTCAACAGATGGTAATAAAACATTGACATACAGTTATGATGCTAAAGGTCAGCTTGTTTCAACACACGATTCATTTACTGATAAAACAGATACAATCAAATATGATGCTTTAGGACAGGCTGTCGAAAAGATAGACAAGCTTGGAAATGTAACAAAGACGGATTATGATGCTAAGGGTCAAGTTATTAAGGAAACAGACGCTGCAGGAAATGCAACTCTTAAAGAATATGATATCTATGGCAATGTTATTAAGGAAACGGATGCCATTGGAAATCGTTCACAGACACATTACAATGCCTTTGGACTTGTTGAAAAGGAAGTTGACAAAAGAGGATTTGCAATATCTTACGTTTACAATAACAAATTCCAGCTTACTGAAATGACAGACAAGCTAGGAAATAAAGCAACATTTGAATATAATGACCAAGGGTTCGTATCAAAAGCAACAAATCAAAACGGATTTGTCAGTGAGTATGAATATGATATTTATGGTCAAAAGATCAAAGAAACAGATCCAAATAAAAATATTACAGAAAATGAATACGATCTGCTTGGTCAAGTAGTTAAAACTATTGAACCAAGAAAAACAACTGTCAATAACTATGATTCTCTTGGCAGACTTCTTTCTGTGAAAGAAAATGATAAGACAACAAAAGAAAATGAATATAATGATTTGAATCAAATCGTTAAATCGACAAATGCCTTAAAATATGTTTCAACTTATGAATATGATAAATATGGAAATAAGACAAAAGAAACCTATGAAGAACATGAAACAGTTAACAAATATGATGTTAATTCACAACTTATCAAGAAAACAGAAAATAGGGATAAGGTGACAACATACAGCTATGATGCTTTAGGAAGAGAAGTAAGTCAGAAACAAAATGACAAAGAAATCGTTTCAAAAAAATATGATGCTGTAGGCAATGTTGTTGAAAAAACTGAAAATGGTCTAACAACACAATATCGCTATGATGCTTTAAAACATCCAGTACAGTATCTTCACCCATCATTGGAAGATGGAAACATGAAAGCAATTGTATCTGTTGACTATGATGAAGAAGGCAATGCTGTTCAATATAAAGATATTTATGATCATGTTATCAAAAGACAATATGATGCTAATAGCAATATGATTGCAGAAACAAACAGCAATGGCTTTATTACAAGATATCAATACGACAGCTTAAATAACATGACAAAAGTACAAAGTCCTCTTGAAAGAGTGATGAAGTACGATTATGACGGAAACAACAATCTTGTTGAAAGAAGCTATAATGATAAAAAAGCAACTTATGAATATGATAAAGCTGATAATCTTATCAAAGAAATAAACGAATATGGACTTACTGAAACTTATCAGTATGATGATTTCGGTCAAATGACATCTTATACAAAAAACGATGGAACAACAATCGATTACTCATATGATGCATTGGGAAGAAAGCTTTCAGAAGGAACAAGACAGTTCAAATATGATGCCTATGACAACCTTTTAGAAGCAGACTATAACAATAAGAGTGTCCAGTATACCTATGACAAGTTCAACAATATTACAAAGGTTAAAGATGCCAACAACAATAATGTTGAATATAAATGGGATATCTATGGAAACAGAACTGAAATTAAATATAATGATTATACAATAGGCTATACCTATAATCAGTTTGATAAAATAGACAAGGTTTCTAAAAATGGCAAGGAATATGCATCCTACAGCTATGATGTAAGAGGAAATACAAAATCATTAGAAAGAAATGATATTACTACAGATTACAGTTATGATGAACTAAATCGTAGAACAGCTTATGTCAATACTAAAGGTGGCAAGACACTGTCAGAATACAAATATGAGTATGACGGACAGGACAATGTTATTTCAGAAACAATAAATGGTGTTGTTAACAGTTATGATTACAATGAATCAGACGAATTGAAAGCTTCAACAAAAACGATTGATGGAAAAACAGTCATAACTGAATACATCTATGATCTTTTTGGAAACAAAGTAGAATCATCCAGTGATGGAACAAATAAAATCTATCGCTACAATGATAAAAATCAATTAACAAGCATTAAATCAAAAGATGGACTTACTGATATCTATTATGATAAAAATGGAAATGTAAGAGATATCTACTACGCAGGTGGATACAAAGAATATTATCAATATGATGAATTTGGTCAATTGACTACTTTAAAAACAAACAGAGACAGAACTTACAATTATGAATATGATGGTGAAGGTGATCGAGTTCATGAAGAAAAGATCATCAACAGCCCATATGATTTAGATTACAAACAGGATACAGAAGAATGGTTCGACTATATGCAGTCATTACCATTTACTGAAGTAGAAGAACTGTTGGAAGCAAAAAAATCAGATGAATCATTTGATGCAATGAGATATCAGCTTACATACAGAAGAAAAAATGGATTGTGTGCAAGTAATCTCATTAAGGATCCAAAATCCAACGAAAAATGTGAATACAAAGATTACCTTTTAGATAAGACAGTTGAAAATACACTTGTGCTTTCTGAAAATGACGATATTCATATCTATGGAGAAGAACGAATCTCAACAGAAAATACTGACGGAACTCAAACTTATCTAAGCGGAAACAATCAAAGTGTAATGGCTGAAATATCATCAAAAGGAACAATATCACAGATTGAATATGATGACTTTGGAAAAACAGATGATAAAACAAGTGGCTATGGTTATGATGGAGAAAAGCTTGATACAACAGGAAATATCTATTTAAGAGCAAGATATTATAATCCAAGAATTGGACAGTTCATACAGATTGATGATTATAAAGGAACACAAGATAACCTTACAAGTCAAAACCGATATACATACTGTTTGAACAATCAATACAAGTATATGGATCCTAGTGGAAATAGTATAACTGTTGCACTTTTAGGATTAACTGCATATGAATTAGCAAAATATCTTGCCATAGGATTTGTAATAGTAGGTGGCATATTAGCAATTAAGCAAGCTACAACAAAAAAGAGAACTGTACGATCAACAAAAGGAATCATTAAACCGGTAAAGGATATTTTAAAAAAAGGAAAAAAAGCAACAAAGAATCTAAAAAATACGATTACAAAAAAAATAAAAAATACGATTACAAAAAAAATAAAACCTAAAAAAGTGATACAGACTGTAACAAAAGCTATAGCTCCAACTATACCAGTAGGAATAAAAGCTTTAAAGTCTACATTAACAATTCCACAACCTTGTCCTTGGGATAAAGTGCCGAATATCAAAGATTTACCAAATGATATATTATCTTTAATATCTTCGGTTGGTTTGACATTTGTCGCAACAGGAATTTATGAAAGAATAAATATTGATAAAAAATATAAATGGTCAAAAGAAAATCACCATATGATACCTAAGGATGATAATTATTCTAATACTCAAGGATCATTACCGAAAATAAGAAAGGTATTGACTGATAACAAAATTGATCCAAAAACCGATAGAAGAAATATTGTACGAATTCATACAGCGATTCATAAAACAACTTTAAGTCATGTTTATAAAGATGGAATCATACGTGCTTTTGGAGGATTACAGTGTTCAGAAATATTACTAAAATTAAGAACACTAAGAGTGATTTTTAGAGCAATTGACAATAATTTATATCCTTTTGATAGGGTACCTACAAATCATATTTATTATTAAAAGAAAAATGTACAGTTTTTGGATAACTTTCAAAAACTGTACATTTCTTATATAAATTTGGAGGATAAAAGTATGTGTTATCAATTACTTACAGATAAGTTTTCTTTAAAAGAAATCAATAATTTTGAAAGTTTTACATTAAGTGATACTTGCAAAAATAATAGTCAATATTTTGCTTTTCATAAAGCACATTCAACAATAATTTATGATTTAAAAAATAATACAAAAGGTATAATTAAAACACATCGATATGATTTATTTTGTGAAGATGTTAAAAATAAATGTATTTATTTGATGATTTTTGAATATGCTAAAACTCGTAAAGATACAAGAACTATTTTTAGATATGATATTGTGACAAATAAAGTAGAACCTTATTATTGTTTTGATAAAGATGAACTTAACAAATTGTTAGAAAATAAATTTTTAAATAGAGTTATAGAATTAGGTATCCATAAAAATGATCTTCTTATTATTTTTCATACGACTCCTGAAATAGGCTTAAATGGACAACTCCTCTTTTTTAATAAAGAAACAAAGAAAGCAAGACCTATGAAATGTCCAGATAATTATATAGTTTCAATAGGAGCAACAGGGTTTGCTAAGCCTTACATATTTATTGACGATCAAATGTTTATCGTATTAAGAAAGTTGGATACAAGAGAAAAGAGTATCTTTCGCTATGAAAATGAACAGTTTACTTTAATAGATACAGTAGAATGTAAAGAGTTGTTTATTTATGGCAAAGAGCATTATATTGTTGCTTTTTCTGTTTACGATGAATCTCGAGATGATACAGGTATGTATAAAACGAATGGAGAAATTAGAGTATATAATTTAATAACACATGAAGTAAAAAAGAGAAAGATTAGTTATGAAATCCCTCATAAAGAAAAAATAAATCTTGCTAAAATTAATAACCACTATTATTTATTTTTTGGTATTTTAGAATATTTTGATGCTTCACAATTAGAAAAGACGATTTCAAAAATTTATATTTATGATATAGAAAAAGACATACTTATGCCTTTATTAAAAAATGTTTCTGATTGTTGGTTTGATGGAATCATTGATAATAATAAAATATGTTATAGAGAAAATAGAGATACAAAAACAAGGAGAAGAATGATTGAACATATTCTTGAAATAACAGAAAGTTAACATTATTGTGAATAACTCCATAAGAAATTGCGAGAAATCAAGATGATTATCGATATAACGAAACAGTAAAGAAACTGAAGAAATATCTCATAACTAAGTATATTATTTCTTTTTTAGCATCATGCAGCTTTGTGAAATTAAATACAAATCTAGTTATATATGGTCCCTGTGCTATAGCTAGTGAAGCTATTAAACAAAGATATAAGGCATTCTATATAAGAGTTCCTAGATTACTTGAACTATATGATAACATGAGAAATTCTGGAAGAAGTTTATCTCAAGCAGTACAGAAGTATGCACCAAGTATGACTTTTAATACTGGATGAATGGCTGATGTATGAAATGAGCGATCAGGATAAGCAGTTCATTTCAGAATTAATGGAGGTAAGACATGATACATATTCAACTATCTTCTGCAGTCAGTATCCAACTGAAGACTGGTATGATAAGCTGCACAAGTCAACATTGACAGAAGCTCTTCTTGATAAAATAGTACATAATAGAATTGATATAGATATGAGTACTGATAATTCCAGAAAAAAATAAAGTGATTATTTAGCCAATCATGACTTTCATGATTGGCTATTATTCTGGTAAGAGTTAGGTGGTGCACTTAATGCGACAGGGGTGGTGCATAGGTCTACGACTACCGATACAATTATGTACGAATAATCAAAACTCCTTTCCTGTAAAATATTATGTAGATACAATGTTTATTTACACCTTAATTTTCACAAGAAAAGAAGCATGTATAATATAATTGGTCAAGTGTATCGGAATTAATGATTAGCTATGCCATAATAATTATTTTGATAAGATTGAACTTCTCTACCGTAACGAGTGGTCTTCCATTAGCGGAATACTCAACTAAAGTAGTTGATAACACTATTCCAATAGAAAAGAGAGTCACAACATCGTGATTCTCTTTTCTTATGATCATACAATACCTAACTAGATATATCAAAAGATAATAGAATACTAGCATACATATCATCAGCCTTAATACTTAAAGAATAATTCTCATTCAACAAAATTTCTTTTATATTCTGTGCAATGATATCCTTATTAATAGAGGATGCAGAGTAGAATACTTTTAGAATGATTTTATTAGCTGTTTTTACTGATTTTATCATAATAATTTTATCCAAAGCTGTAGTTTGTATACATGAATCAATAGATAAATTCACAAAATATTCAAATAATGTTAATTGGGTAAAATAATCTAAAATATCAAAATCACTATATTTAATGTAAGCGCCAAATAATATAGTGGGTAGAAATAGACCTCATCAT
>ULXM01062711.1_pt1 | contig 15189 bp, 7 predicted proteins | sample 1961271 | NCBI WGS metagenome assembly ULXM01 (sample SAMEA4835838, study PRJEB28245) | human gut metagenome | biome: gut microbiome; material: fecal sample | place: Denmark | collected 2008 | reverse complement strand
TTTTTTAGATATTTGCCATGTCTACCTTGACAGGGGCTGATCAAATCCCGAGATTCGCTGCAGGGCGCTGTTTATGCAATATCAATTATCATCGGCTGAGAAGTCAGCTTAGAAGTGAACCCCCAATCCCTAGTCACCAGTCACTAGCTACTATTTCTTAATTCTTTCTCCCCTCGACCGCCGCATTGCCGAGGAGCCCTTTCAGCGCTTCTTCAGCTTCTTCGGAAAAGTCGACATAGAATTTTGGCACCATGCGGATCTCCTGCCTTGAGGATATGAGGTGGAGGATGACGGGTGTGCCGCCATTGTATTTCGCAAGGACTCTGGCGAGGGCCGCACTGACCTTGTCTGTCTCATGGCGGGGATCGACGTAGAGGTGGACTTCATCGACCGGCATGCGGACGGTCTTTTGGAACTGGGCCATCGGTATGATGCTGTCGGCTAAGATCTTGACCTCTCGCTCGTTCGACTGGACGCGGCCGCGGATACAGATGGGCGCGTCTTCGGTGAGGAAGGGACGCGCGGCTTCCCAGACGGAGGGGAAGAGGACGGATTCGATCTCACTTTCATAGTCTTCGATGGTGACGTAACCCATGGGCGCGCCCTTCTTGGTGACCATGCCCTTCACACGGGTGACAGTGCCGCCCAAGGTGACTGTCTTCCCGTCGTAGCGGCTGCCTTCGGTCTCGAGCTGGTAGATGGGCGTGCAGGCGGCCATCTGCTTCTTGTACTTTTCGAGCGGATGACCGCTGACGTAGAAGCCTAAGAGCTTCCTTTCCCAGTCGATCTTTTCAGCCGCATCCATGTCTTCGAGATCGGGATAGACGACGGAGCTTTTCATCTCGTCCCCGCCGAAGAGAGACATCTGTCCGCTCTCCCGGTCGCTCTTCGCAGCGGCGACATCACTCATGACCTGCGGGAGTGCGGCGAGGAGCTGAGAGCGGTTGTAGCCGAAGCCGTCCATCGCGCCGCAGCGGATGAGGCTTTCACACGCACGGCTATTGAGGCCTTTGCCTTCGACCCGCTCTAAGAAATCCGACATGGAGGTGAAGGGGCCGCCCTTCTTCCGGGCTTTGATGATGGCTTCGACGGCATTCTCTCCGACGTTCTGGATGGCATCGAGCCCGAAGAGGATCTTATTTCCGCTGACAGAAAAATAGGCTTCCGAAAGATTGACATCCGGTGCGGCGATCTCCACACCGGCTCTTCTGGTATCTGAAATGTAGCGGCTGACCTTGTTCTTGTCGCCATTGTAGCAGGTCATCATGGCAGCCATGAATTCAGCGCGGTAGTGCGCCTTGAGGTAGGCGGTCTGCCAAGCGATCCATCCGTAGCAGACGCTGTGAGATTTATTGAAGCCGTAACCGGCAAAGTGGACCATGAGGTCGAAAACGTAATTTGCCGTCTTTTCATCGACGCCATTCTTCACGGCGCCTGTGACAAAGGTATCCCGGTTCTTCTGCAGGATCTCCGGCTCCTTGTGTCCCATGGCGCGGCGGAGCATGTCGGACTGGCCGAGGGAAAAACCGCCCATGACAGAGGCGATCTGCATGACCTGTTCCTGATAGAGGATGACGCCGTAGGTTTCCTTCAGGATGGGAGCCAGAGATGGATGCGGATACTCGATGGGGATCTCTCCATGTTTTCTCTTGATGAAATCTTCCGCCATGCCGCTGCCCAAAGGTCCCGGACGGTAGAGTGCGACCATCGGGATGAGGTCTTCGAAGCGGTCCGGGTGGAGCTTCATCAGAAGATTCGTAAAGCCGGAGGACTCGGACTGGAAGACGCCTGTGGTGTCGCCTGCGCAGAGCATCTCGCACGTCTTCTCGTCGACAGAAGGAATGCGGTCGATGTCGATGGTGACACCGCGGTTTGCCCGGATCATCTCGACCGCATCATGGATGACGGTGAGGTTTCTAAGCCCTAGGAGATCCATCTTGAGAAGGCCGAGCTGCTCGACCTGATCTTTTTCGTACTGCGTCTGGATGAAATCGTCCGCAGTGAGCTGGATCGGCACGTACTCATCGACGGGCTTCGAGCAGATGACGACGCCGGCGGCGTGCGTGCCGGAATTTCTGGAAAGCCCTTCCAGGTCAAGGCAGTGATCGATCAGAGTGTGTACCGTCGCATTCGACTCGTAGAGGTCTTTGAATTCCTTAGAGCCGTCCAGCGTCTTCTTCAGCGTGACGCCCGGGCCGCTCGGCACCATCTTTGCGATCTTGTCCACTTCGCGAAGGGGCAGATTCATGACACGGCCGACATCACGGATGACGGCACGCGCCGCGAGTGTACCGAAGGTGATGATCTGCGCCACCTGCTCAGCGCCGTACTTCTCTGCGAGATAGGCGATGACCTGCCCGCGTCCGCGATAGCAGAGGTCAGTATCGATATCCGGCATGGAGACGCGCTCCGGATTCAGGAAGCGTTCAAAGAGAAGGTCGAAACGCAGTGGGTCGATTTCCGTGATGTGCAGGAGGTAGGCGACGATGCTTCCTGCCGCGCTCCCACGCCCCGGCCCGATCGGGATGCCATGTGTCTTCGCGTAGCGGATGAAGTCCATGACGATCAGGAAGTAATCCGAGAATCCCATCTGATTGATGACACCGAGTTCATAATCCAGACGCTCCTGCTCTTTTCCCGTGGCCTCCGGATAGCGCTCCGGGATCGCCGCCTCGCAGAGCTTTCGCAGGTATGACTTGGACGTCTCGCCTTCCGGCACATCAAAGGACGGGAGCTTGTGGTCGCCAAAGGTGAAGGTCACATGACAGCGCTCTGCGATCTTTGCCGTATTCTCGATGGCACCCGGATACTCGCCTAAGATCGCCTGCATCTCCTCCCCGCTCTTGCAGTAGAATTCGTCATTCGGAAAATGGAAATGATAGGGATCATCCAGTGTCTTTCCCGTGGAGATGCAGAGCTTGATCTCCTGGCTCTTCGCATCCTCTTTTTTCGTATAGTGGAAATCATTCGTCGCGACCAGCCCCAGCCCATACTCTTTTGCCAAAGACGCCAGTACCGGACGCACGTCCGCTTCTTCCGGGATGCCGTGATTCTGCAGCTCGAGGAAATAGTTCTCCTTCCCGAACGTATCGATGTAGTAGCGGATCACCTTTCTGGCTTCATCCATGTCGCGGTTTAAGATCGCCTGCGGAAGCTCGCCGGCAACACAGGCCGACAACGCAATGAGCCCTTTGTGATACTTGGACAGAAGCTCATGATCCACCCGCGGCTTATGGAAATAGCCCTCCGTCCACCCCTTCGAGCAGATCTTGATGAGATTCTGATAGCCCTCATTCGTTTCTGCCAAAAGGATCAGATGCCCCAGCTTCTCCTTCTCGCCCTTCGCCCGCTCGAAGCGGCTCTTCCTCGTGACATAGACCTCGCATCCGATGATCGGCTTGATGCCCTGCGCGATACACTCTTTATATAAGTAGACCGCACCGTACATGACACCATGGTCCGTGATCGCGACCGCCGTCTGACCGAGCGACTTGACATAAGAGACAAGCTCCTTGATGCGGCATGTGCCGTCGAAAAGGCTGTACTCGGTGTGGACGTGGAGATGAACAAATGGATCCAAGCGGAAACGCCTCCTTCACTCCTTTTTCTTTCGAATTCTAAGGAAATTCTGATGTAATCGCAGAATCAGTGTTTCCCTAAAAATAACTTTTTCTTATTGTATCATATTTCGTGATCGGTCATTCATCCTGTCCTGCTGAAAAAGAGCGAAGCGGGGAGCGTAGCCAGAGATCAGCGGGTTCAACGGGGTGGTGCGGCGCATTTCGTCATCCTGAGCGGAGAAAAGCGTCGGCGGAGAAAAGCGTCGTATGTTAGAAAATGGCTAATCTGGAACAGGAGAACTAAGTCGAAGGATCTAGGGAAACGCTGATTAAATCGCAGAGTCAGATTCTACAAGAATTTTTATACATAGCTTCGTCATAACCTTCCTTAAATAGCCCGCTATTCGCGTCAGGCTATTCCTCGCTATGCATAAAAATTCAAGAGTAAAATCTGGCAACGATTTAATCAGTGTTTCCCTAAGCGCCGCAAAGTTTTAACCGCGAAAGATGAAAAACCTGTGAACCGGTTGAACCTTCAGAACCCGCTCCCCCCTCTTTCACGCACAATCAAGGGGCAGCGCGCCCCAAAGGCTACCCTTGCGTAACCTGAGCAAAAAAACTGGTGACCCGTCATCGGGAGAACCTCCCAGTCACAAGTCACCAGTTTTTTTAATCGATGTTTCTCTACCTCTCCCAAAAACAAAATTCCCTCTGTAGAAATATCAATCATTTCTTCAGAGGGAATTTCCTTTGGCTATTTTACAAATCAGTGATTAGGATTCACAGCCAACAACGAATACTATTTCGCTGCCTTTACCGTACGAACTCTTTCTACAGTAGGCTTGCCATCTTTGTCCTGATGCACTGTATCCACAGTGAAACGTTCCAGTTCCGGTGCAAATTCTTTCAGAATCCTATCAGACAGAGTAGCCCCTTCCAGCATGGCTTTGTAGAGCATGGTGGCAAATTCATAACGAGTCATTGGACGATCCCCTTTGAATTCTCCATCGGGGTAACCAGTGAGCGCACCATTGCCTTTCAAAGTAGATACATATTCATAAGCCCAGTGATTCTTCGGTACATCTGGGAAGAGCTGGAGCTTAGAAGTATCCAGTTTCTTTCCTGCATTCACATCCAACAGAGCCGATTTCAGACCTTCCAGTTCTTTTCTGAGGTCTTTGATTTCCTTCGCCATAGCTACCTTGGAAGTAGAAACATGGTTGCCCTGGCCCAGTTTCAAGCTGACACCTGCATTCACCATATTTTCACCATTACCGAAGCTGCCGCCTACAGAGAACATGGTATCTTCATTCGGACGATAGTAAGCGCCGATAGCGGCTGCATTTTCGCCATTGTAATTGCCATAGCCTGCTGCGAAATCCCACTTATCATCTGGATCGAAGTCCAACGGATGGAGCGCTGCCAAAGCGGCTGCACCAGCACCGACTTTGTTGATGCGGTTGCCCAGCTTACTGATACTCTGGGCATTCTGTGCTACCTGCTGGTTGGTTGCAAAGAGCTGGCTGCCATTGACAGCGTCAGTAGATTTTTCAGAAATATCCCCAGCAGCTACATTGGTGACTTTCTGGTCATTGGCATTGAGACCCTTGTTGCTGACATAGGTTTTATTACCAATGGACAGTCCGTCCTTTGTCAGGGAAACATCTTTTACTGTGACACCATTGGTATCCATCTTGGTATCCCCTGTGGTAACACTAGAGAGATTCAGATCCTTCTTCAATTCCACTTTGATACTGCTACTATTGTCCGAAGTAGAAGTAGAAATAGAAGTTAAAATATTATTTCCATCTCCATTGATATTTAAAGTCCCGCCCGGTTTGACATCTGCTTTCTGGTTATCATCAGCACCAAAAGAAGTGGCTTTCGTTTCGGTGCTAACTGTTACGGTATTCCCAGTTTTTGTATTTGTACCATTTGTTGTCCCTTGAGACGTATCCGTATTTCCAGTATCAGTCTGGTTCGTCGTTACCGTAGTTTTGTCTACCGTAGTTTTGTCTGTAGCAGTTTCACTTCCTACTATATTGGTAGAAATCTTATAAGTGGTTTTTCCATCCTTTGTTATTTTATCCACCTTGATTCCTGCCCCTGCGTCAACGTCAATGGATTCCAATGCTTTTTTGAGCTGGGCCACATTGACTGCATCCGTAGCATCGATACCCGCTGCTACATTCGTAATTCGACGAGTGATTTTTTCATTGGCATTCCCTACAGAAACTGCACCGGCTGTAGCAGTCCAAATAAACTTATTCGCATCTAGAATGGTATCCGGTGCAAAAGCTCCTTTTGGGCTGCCATCTACTCGATTCACTAAAGAGCCTACTCCGATAGCTACTCCTCCCTCTGCTTCTACCTTCGCACCATTCCCAATAGCCACCGCATTATCTGCTTCAACAGTATTTTCATTCCCCAAAGAAATCACATTTTTTCGATCCTTTAATGTATTGTTATCCCCCATAACAAGAGAATTAGATACATTTGTCAATGTATTTTGGGAGCCTGCCGTAAATACGCCAGTTGAATTTTTCCCTTTTAAGATATTACCAAACCCAATGACAGTGGAAGAAAGCTGATCAGAAATGGCGTTGCCACCACCGATTATTGCGATGGCACCACTCTTTTTTTTAGCGAGGGAAGAATAATCACCAGCCATAAAATCCCATAAATCACCCCAACCAATATCCATGTCTTTATATGCATTGCTAACCGTATTACCAGTGCCCTGTATAGTAACGCCATTAGAATTGGTTACTGTATTAGCTGAACCACTAATACTATTTGCCACCCCGGAATATATTTTTTCTGTATTTGTAATGGTATTATGCGCCCCATAGGAAGTTGATACTGCTCCTTGTACAATAACTGATTTTGTTCCCACAAACGGAAGCGTAGCCGTATAAGCTGTGCCATCAGAAGTAATTTTAGAATCAGTTCCTACTACAGTGCTATAGAGACTTGATGCATTGGTCATATCACCAATCACAATCGTACCTTCTCGTCCACTTTTCGCACTATTTCCTAGTGAAGTTCCTTTATAGCCAGCATGGGCATCATTTCCTAGTGCCACCCCACCTTTGCCATGACTTCCTCCTACCACACTAGCACCATTGCCAATGGCAATAGAATTATCAACAGCAGATGCCCCTTTGCCTAAAGCAATCGCATTTTCTCCCACGCCATTAGAATTGGTCGATTTCAGTGAAGTTCCATTTTTGTCATAAGCAACGGCTTCTGGGTTTGTTGTATCGGCAGCACCCGATACCATAGGCGAAAATCCGCTCAACATTCCTGCTGCCAGGATAGCGGCTATAGATACTTTTTTCTTAGTAACAGAACTTGTACTATGATTTTTAGCAATTTCAGAAACTACGGTATAGCAATGTTTCGCATGATTCCAAATGACTTTGTAAATATGATTCATAATATACCCTCTCTTTCCAACTATAGAGATTAGGGATTGGTAGCTAGGGATTAGGATTGGAATCATACTTTTCCTAATTCCCAATCCCTAGCTACTAACCCCTTGATACTTTTCTGCTCGAATCACTTTTCGTTTGGCTCTGTGCTGGGCTTCCCGACAGGTCTCACTGCAATAGAAACGCCTCCTGTCCAAAGGGTCCGTGACAATGACGTTTGTTCCACAAGCGTGGCACTGGAATTGTCGAATGCCTTTTTCCCTTTTCTTTTCCGGATGTTTCCAGTACAATTTCTCACAATGGACACAGCAAAATTTGAAACGGTTATCGGATGGATCATAGACATTGACCACTTCCCCGCACTGCGCGCACCGAAAGGAACGAATGAGTACGGCTTCCTGCGTATGTACTTCATCCTTGGGCAGTCGTTTCCGATTGGCAGCTACACGGCAGGCTGGCGAGCAATATTTCTGCCAACTTTTTAGCGGAGTAAACTCTTTCCCACACCATTGACATTTCATACCATACGCATGCCTCCCCTCCTACACACTATCCACTCCGGAAGAATTTTCTTTTCATGATTTGAGAAAATCTCTCTTTTCTCACTTTCCATTTTCTCCGCCTGTGAATAACAGTGCTTAAATTCTTATTTAGACAGTACTACCCCCCCCGAATTTCGTCAATGCCTAAACTAACTAATCACTACATTTTAAAACGATATATGGGAAATGGGTATATTTCCGAAATAGCATCCATTGGATCATTCCTATCTCCTACATCATGAGTTGTTGGTTGTTTGCTGTTGGTTATTTGAATCACAACAACAATACCATCAAAAAAGGGGATGTGAAGAAATGAATCCCCATTTCTTCACATCCCCTTTTTACTTTGCCTTCATTTGGTTCAGGGTTCAAGGTTCAGGGTTCAGGGTTCAGGTGGCGGCTTCGCCGCAATTATATATGGGCGATGCCCGATCAAGAATCATTCTCGCCCCTTCCTCTGGAAGGGGCAGACGAGCGAAGCGAGGCGGGGTTGGCATCCCCGTGTATGAAAATACCGCTTCACGCAGCCAACCTCCGCCCCTTCGGGGCACCTCCTTCCAAAGGAAGGAGGGAGAAAAGCGGAGTGTGTTGACTGGTAACTAGGGTTCAGGGCTCTCGTGGCGGCTTCGCCGCCTTTTTTAGAGGATGATATTCTCGTATCGCAGCATTCCCCTCTAGGGGAAGGTGCCCCGCATGGGCGGATAGGGTGACTATGGCATGAAAGACAGCTGGGAGAAGGTTTCTCGGTCACTCCTATGAGAGCAGCAAGTTCCCCGCGGCAGATGGAACGCGAAAAAGAGATGATCGTTATTTCACATCGCCTTTTTCCGTTTCTATTTAATTAAAGGTGGCTCCATCATTCATGCTCCCTGTATTTTCTGAATATATGAACTTTTATCGTCATTTCGACCGACGGGATTTTCACTAGGGAAACACTGATTAAATCGTTGTCAGATTTTACTCTTGAATTTTTATACATGACGAGGAATAGCCTAACGCGAATAGCGAGCTATTTAAGGAAGGCTATGACGAAGTCATGTATAAAAATTCTTGTGGAATCTGACTCTGCGATTTCATCAGCGTTTCCCTAAATCCCCCTAAAAGTCTCGAACCTTTGGGAACATTCAGCACAAATCCCATCCATCAAACTGACGGTTACGGCCAGCGACACATTTGAAGACCCCGAGAACCTTGCGTAAGGCGAGCAACAAAAAACTGATGGCTCATCATCGGGAGAATCTCCCAGTGATGAGTCACCAGTCACGAATCACGAATCTTAAAATTCACATTTCCAAAGGCCATGCAGATTGCAATATTCATACACCACGCCATGCGGCACATCAGCAAAGGCGGCTTTCGGTTCTTCTCCCGGTTTCAGATAGCGCACTTGGAATCCCTCTTCGGTCACCAAGGCGATCCACTGGATGTAATGGTTTTCCAACATAGGATGCAGCACTTCCCCCACTTGTACGTGAAGGAGATCCCCCTCATGAGTCACCACCGGTACATGTTTTTCCCTGGCTCCATCACTGGTGCCTGCTGTCAAGGGCTGCAATGTTTCGCCACAGCAAGAAACAGCCATGGCTTCGCCGGTTTTGAATAAGAAAGAATCGCAAGATGGGCAATAATAGATATGAAGTGTCATGATACTCTCCTTTCTCTGCAGGTAGCAGAAAAAACTAGGTGACCAGTGACTAGGGATCAGGTGTTAGGGATTAGGGATTAGGGATTAGGGACTGCACTCTCCTAAACGTAATTCTTGTCTGCTTGCCATGTTCATGGGGAAGCAGACCGCCAGTCGAGCCCCTCTTGTACCCTCCCTTAGCGGGAAAGATACGCCCGAAAAATGATGATCTTACCAGTCACAGGCCATTTTATCGATATTTCTCTATATTTATATATTACCATATGGTTCGACATTTATCAATCTAAAAATATAATGGTTAAGAAAACGCTGATGTCTGATATCTTCCAACCCCCCCGTCTCTCATCTCCCGCCGCTCACTTCTCCCATTCCAATTCCAGCAGGCGGAAGCGGTGATCCGCGCTGTGCTTCTGCAGAAGATAGATATCCTTTCCCTGCTCTTCATTCTGACGAAGCGCTTCCTCCGCTTCATAACGGATGTCATTCAGCTGCTCGTCATAGCCGGATGCCTCGATATTCATCATCCGTTCCTGCAGGTCGGTGATCAAAAACTGCTGATAAATGACCATGCCGAGCAGCATGGCCATGATAAGGTAGAGATATTTGCGCTCTCTCCACTGTATTTTTCTTTTCCACTGTTCCATGGAAATCCTATTTCCTCATCATATCATCGATCTTACGCGGGTCATTCAAAAGCGTCAGATGGTCTTTGGTGAATTCGATCCAGAGACGGGCAGCGCGGGAGAGGTAGCGGCCCTTCTTCCAGATGGCATAGAGGTGATGCGTCATGCGCGGCTCTGTCATCACACGGGTGACGACCTTGCTTTCCTCGCTGTTTGCCGGACACAGGCGCGACGGCAGGATCGCGACGCCAAGGCCGCTCGCGACCGTCTGCAGCATCAGCTCACGCTGGCTCGTCTCGAATACGATCTTCGGCGTGAAGCCGATCTTTTTGCAGTTCGACATGATGTCATCATGCATATTGAAATCATCGCGGTACAGCACCAGCGGATAGTCTGCGAGCAGCTTCATCGGGACGACAGGGTGCTCTTCGAGCGGATAGCCCTTCGGCATGACGACGCACATCTCATCCTCCGAAAGGAAGAAGGACTCGAATTCGTTATTCGGAATGGTGCAGATGATGCCGACGTCGATGACCCCCTCCTGGACAGAGGTCTCGATGACCTTCGAACCGTGCTCATAGAGCTTGATGGCGATCTGCGGATAGTTCTTCTTGAATTCGCCCAGAAGCTTTGCAAAGACATGCGCATCGGTGATCGGCGGCAGCCCGATCTCGATGGTATCCTGCTTCAGGTTGAATTCATTTTCAAAATCCGACTTCAGATGTTCAAAAATAAAAAGACACCGCTTCGCATAGTTCAGGAAAATGGTCCCCGGCGCTGTGATCTCTACCGTCTTTGCGTTGCGGATGAAAAGCACGACCCCCAGCTCATCCTCCAGCGACTTGATCATGCGGCTGATGGCGGACTGGGAAATATGAAGATTGCGCGCTGCTTTCGAGAAGCTCTTCTGTTCAGCGACTTCCATGAAATATTTCAGATGACGATAATCCATTGTGATCCTCCATGAAAGAGTAAAAAGAAAGATAAGAGGGTGCATCTTCAGGATGAGTCCGTGGGGCGGGCTACGATCCCATGCCGGAGAAGCTCCGCCGGTTCCAAGGGGCATGATGCTCCGCATAAAAAAGCAGTACGCTCATCAGCTGCTCTTGCTCTCCTTCTCATTTTCTTGTGAAATCCATATCTTTATTCTATAATAGAAATGTATCTATTCGGATGCCCTGGAAATGTCCATGGTCTATGACTTAGTATAGAATAAAGTGAATCCATCTATGCAAAATTATCATAAAACCATTGTACCTAATTTTCAGGTATCTTGCAAGGGAAGAGTAAAGGCAAAGGTATAAAAGTCAGGTGACTGATGAGCAGGAATCCGCGGCCGGAAAAGCTCCGCCTTCCTCCTCCTTCATCTCCTCTGCTCCCCTTGAACAGATTTCCCATACAAAGGAGTGTTGATCTGTGAGAAATGTAAAAACAATGGATGGCAACACAGCTGCCGCGTATATTTCCTACGCATTCACAGAAGTAGCTGCTATTTATCCGATCACCCCTTCCTCGCCGATGGCGGAAGAAGTGGATGAATGGGCCGCTCACGGCAAGAAGAACATTTTCGGCGACACCGTACACGTCGTCGAGATGCAGGCAGAAGGCGGCGCAGCCGGCGCATTCCACGGCTCTTTGCAGAGCGGTGCGCTGACTACCACCTATACGGCATCTCAGGGCATGCTGCTCATGGTACCGAACATGTACAAAGTCGCAGGCGAATTGCTCCCGGGCGTTTTCCACATCGCAGCGAGAGCTCTTGCAAACCACGCACTCTCCATCTTCGGTGACCATCAGGACGTCATGAGCGCACGTGCGACGGGCTGCGCGATGCTGGCAGAAGCGAATGCCCAGGAGATCATGGACCTCGCAGGCGTTGCCCATCTTGCTGCCATCAAAGGCCGCGTACCTTTCATCAATTTCTTCGACGGCTTCCGCACGAGCCATGAAATCCAGAAGGTCGAGGTCATGGACTATGAAGAGCTCGCTCCGCTCATCGACCAGAAAGCCCTTGCGGACTTCAGAGCCCGCGCTCTCAATCCGGATCATCCGGTCATCCGCGGCACCGCAGAAAACCCGGACGTTTACTTCCAGCACTGCGAAGCAGCGAACCCCTTCTACAATGCCCTCCCAGACATCGTTCAGGGCTACATGGATGAAATCTCCAAGATCACCGGCAGAAGCTACCATCTCTTCGACTACTACGGCGCATCCGATGCTGACCGCATCATCATCGCGATCGGCTCTGTCACCGACATCTGCAAGGACGTCACCGATGCGCTCAATGCCCACGGCGAAAAAGTCGGCGTGCTGAATGTACACCTCTACCGCCCATTCTCTGTCAAGCACTTCCTTGACCAGATCCCATCGACCGTCAAGAAGATCGCCGTCCTCGACCGCACCCGTGAACCGGGCGCCATCGGCGAACCACTCTATCTGGATGTCGTATCTGCGATCGCCTCTTCCGGCCGCGCCATCAAAGTCTGCGGCGGCCGCTACGGCTTAGGCTCGAAGGACGTCATTCCGGAAGACATCATGGCTGTCTATGAACACCTGAAGGAAGAGACCCCGCGCCACAACTTCACGCTCTCCATCAAAGACGACGTGACGAACCTCTCCCTCGCTCCGCTCCCGGTACCGGAAATCCCGTCCAAGCTCGTCTCCTGCAAATTCTGGGGCTTCGGCTCTGACGGCACCGTCGGTGCGAACAAGAGCGCCATCAAGATCATCGGCGACCACACCGACCTCTATGCACAGGGCTACTTCGCCTATGACTCCAAGAAATCCGGCGGCGTCACCATCTCCCATCTGCGCTTCGGCCCCGATCCGATCAGAAAGCCTTACCTCATCCGCAAGGCTGACTACATCGCCTGCCACCGTCCGTCCTACATCTATAAATACGATCTTCTCCGCGGCTTCAAGCCGGGCGGCATCTTCCTTCTGAACTCCCCATGGAGAAAAGAAGATCTGGACCGCGTCCTGCCGGCAGCCATGAAACGGAAACTCGCTGCCCTCAAGGCAAAATTCTACATCATCGATGCCTTTGAGATCGCAAAGAACATCGGTCTCGGCGGCCGCATCAATATGATCATGCAGTCTGCCTTCTTCCACCTCACCCACATCATTCCTGATGCGGATGCCGTGAAGTACCTGAAAGACTCCAACGAAAAATCCTACGGCAGAAAAGGCCAGAACGTCGTCGACATGAACAACAAAGCCGTCGACGCCGGCATGGAAGGCATCGTCGAAGTCGAAGTACCGGCTGAATGGGAACATGCGACCACCGGCGGCTCCATCGCCAAGGTCAGCCGTCCGGACTTCGTCAAGAACGTCTGCGACGTCATGAACCGTCAGGAAGGCGACGACCTCCCGGTTTCCACCTGGAAAGGCATCGAAGACGGTACCTTCCCGTCCGGCACCTCCCAGTACGAACGTCCATCGGCAGCCATCATGATCCCGGAATGGATCCCGGAAAACTGTATCGGCTGTAACCAGTGCGGCGTCGTCTGCCCGCATGCTGCCATCCGTCCATTCCTCGTCACCGAAGACGAAGCAGCGAATGCGCCGGAAGGCTTCATCGTCAAAGACTTCAGAGGCCCGGTCAAAGGACTCAAGTACCGCATCGTCGTCGATCCGGAAGACTGCTACGGCTGCGGTATCTGCGCGAATACCTGCCCGGCTCCGAAGAAAGCCCTCGTCATGCAGCCGGCAGAGACAGAGCTCCCCAAGCAGAACCTTTGGGACTATGCAAAGAGCCTCCCGGCAAGAGACAATCCGCTCGGCAAAAAGAACCTCAGAAGCGCCATGTTCGAACCGACCTACTTCGAATTCTCCGGTGCCTGCGCAGGCTGCGGAGAGACCCCGTACATCAATATGGTCACCCGTCTCTTCGGCGACCGCATGATGATCTCCAATGCGACCGGCTGTTCCTCCATCTACGGCGCAAGCTCCCCGTCCATGCCATATACCAAGAACAGCAAAGGACAGGGACCGGCTTGGGCGAACTCCCTCTTCGAAGACAACGCGGAATATGGCCTCGGCATGCACCTCGGTGAAGCGAAACTCAGAAGCCGCCTGACCGAAAAGCTCGAAGCTCTCCTCCCGACAGCGGAAGGCGATGTCAAGACCGCCATGGAAGAATGGCTCGCCAAGAAAGACCTCGGCGAAGGCACGAGAGACCGCGCCGACAAGCTCGATGCGGCCCTCACCGCTGCAGTTTCTACCCATCCGGAATACAAAGAACTGCTGGATCTCAAGGATCATTTCGTCAAGAAATCCCAGTGGATCTTCGGCGGCGACGGCTGGGCATACGATATCGGCTTCGGCGGCCTCGATCAGGTCCTCGCTTCCGGCGAAGATGTGAATGTCCTCGTCCTCGATACCGAAGTCTACTCCAATACCGGCGGACAGTCCTCCAAGTCCACTCCGGCTGCTGCCATCGCCAAATTCGCAGCCTCCGGCAAGAAGACCAAGAAGAAAGACCTCGGCATGATCGCCGTCTCCTACGGCTACATCTATGTCGCACAGATTGCTCTCGGCGCTGATATGAATCAGGCCTTCAAAGCCATCAGCGAAGCAGAAGCTTATCCGGGACCGTCCCTCATCATCGCCTATGCGCCATGCATCAACCACGGCCTCAAAGCCGGCATGGGCAAATCCTCCGAAGAAGAGAAACGCGCCGTCGAATGTGGCTACTGGTGCAACTGGCGCTACAACCCAGAGCTTCTGGAACAGGGCAAGAATCCGTTCCACCTCGACAGCCGCGAACCGAAAGGCAACTTCCGCGACTACCTCATGGGCGAAGTCCGCTTCGCATCTCTGGCGAAGCTCTTCCCAGACAAAGCGGAAGAACTCTTCGAAAAGACCGAACGCGATGCCAAACAGCGCCGTGAAAACTACGTCCGCATCCAGAAATCCTATGACCAGGAGATCGCAGATCGCAAAGCCAAAGAAGAAAAATAATTCTCACGCTGTGTCATACGAAAGCGTAAACAAAGGGGCCGCTGACTCAAAGAGTCAGCGGCCCCTTTCGCGTGGGTCTTCCGAGATAAAGAGTGACTAGTGACTAGTAGCTGGTGGCTAGTGACTAGTGACTGGTGACTTGAATACTACTTTCGGGCATCGCCACCATCTATACTCCGCGGCGTTTCTATATTTTATGCGCCGCACCACCTCATACCCGAACTCATTTTCTTCTTGCATCTTACGCGAGACTATGGCATAATAATCTCCGTCAATAATTTATGGGCGATTAGCTCAGCTGGGAGAGCGTCTGCCTTACAAGCAGAATGTCGGCAGTTCGATCCTGTCATCGCCCACCAAAAAGAAGGCCTCATGTGATCTGATCAGCCCCTGTCAAGGTAGACATGGCAAATATCTAAAAAA
>ULXM01018802.1_pt1 | contig 15209 bp, 14 predicted proteins | sample 1961271 | NCBI WGS metagenome assembly ULXM01 (sample SAMEA4835838, study PRJEB28245) | human gut metagenome | biome: gut microbiome; material: fecal sample | place: Denmark | collected 2008 | reverse complement strand
CTGCGAAGATCCGCCACCAGCGCGGCGCCCTCCGTGCAGCGCATCTGATCATAGGCGTGCAGCGCCTCCCGCGCAACGGAAACGATGTCGGCCGTGATCTGCTTTTCGTCCTCCTCCTGCTTCTCCACAACAAAAACATCGGGGAAGCGGGTCAGTGCCGTCGCGGTGATGTCCTCGCGCACGTCATAGTCCTTTGCGATCGTGCGCAGGGCTTCCAGATAGCCCTCCAGCACCGGCCGGTTGAGGGAAATGCGGACATTTTCCTCCGCCGTGACATTGACGGTGACAAACATGTCCACCTTGCCGCGGCTGACCAATTCCTTGACGCTCTGCTTCAGCGCGTCCTCCGCATAGGAAAAGGCGCGCGGCAGCCGGACGCTGCAATCCAGAAAGCGATTGTTCACCGAACGGAGCTCCACCGTGATCTCCCGGCCGTTCAGCGTCTGCACCGCTCGACCGTATCCTGTCATGCTACGAATCAATTTGATCCTCTCCTTTTCCTTACCGGCACCCGCTGCAAAGGCAGTTCAGGCACATCAGCGAGCTGCAGCAGCCGCAAAGGTCGTCCGTCGCGTCGTACTGGGTCTGCCGGTAGGTATTGCCACCGCCGTGAATACTGTTCAGGGCGCTGCGGTATTCGATATTGTTGGGGTCCATGTTCACTGCGATGCGGAAATTCTGTGCGGCTTCGTCCATCCAGCCGCGCCGCTGCGCGATCGCGCCGCGCAGGAAATACCATTCGGCGTTGTGCTGCGCGATCCCGTCGAGCTTGGCCTCCGCCTGATCGAGCGCACCCATCTGGATGAGCCGCCGCACCTCGTTCAGCTCTCCCCCGCCGGCATAAGAGGACTGGGAGGAGTAGCCGCCATAGTTCTGCGAGGACGAGGAACTGCTCCCGCCGCCCTTGGTCAGCGTGTCGTAGGCCTCGTTGATCTCCTTCATTTTCTCCTGCGCAAGGTCGGCAAGCGGATTGTTTGCATAATTGTCCGGGTGGTACTTGCGTGCAAGCTCCCGATAGGCTTTTTTGATCTCTTCGTCCGACGCGCCGTGCGGCACGCCAAGGACCTCGTAGGGGTCTTTCATTTTTTACTCCTTTTGCGGAAGGTTCCCTCCGCAACGCTGTGCAGCACCGCGGGCAGGCCATAGTAGATAATATTCGTCAGGATCGCACCGTCCGTGCGCGGCGGAAGCAGCTCCAGCGCGGAGGCCGCAAGGCCGATGGAGGCGTCCATCGTTTCCAGAAGCTGCGCCTTGTCCTCCGGCGGAAGCGCGCCGTCTTTCAGACAATAACGGTAGATCAGCGGGTTGTAGCTGCCGGATTTTGCATCCTTCGGCAGATCGTCCAGTGCGTCGGCAAGGTACAAAAACCGGCCGACATGGTAGAGCAGCAGCTCCGCCGCGCGGCGCTCCTTTTCCTCCGGGAAAAAGTCTGCGCAGCCCTTCAGGAGGCTTGCAAAGGCGTCCGCCGTGCGGTCGATGCTCGCGCAGTGCGCTTCCTCCAGCCCGTGCAGCAGCTCCAGCTTTTCTCCGAACAGGCGGTCTGCTTCCGGATGGCGGCGCGCCGCCTTGCGGTAGCTGCGGCGGTAAAGCCCCAGCGCCATCCGCGCAGCCATGCGCTTCGGAAGATTCCCGTCGCGCTCGGCATCGCGCAGCTTCCAATAGGAGAGCAGCACACTCATATCGGCCGCATAGACCATGGCCGCATCCTGCGTCAGGCAGTCCTTTCTGCATACGATGCGCGCCGGACAGAAGCATCGCTCCGCCGGAGCCTTCTCCCCGCCCTTCAGCAGGAAATAAAGGAACGTCATATCATAATTGACGAGGAACCGCGCGTGAAAACCGTAATTGCGCTTCAGGCTGCGGCAAAGGCCGCAGTAGGCCGCGCGGTAGCGTGCAAAATCCTCCTCGGACAGTTTGTCCTTTCTGGGAAGTACATAACCAAACATCTATTCCGCAAGCTCCACGATACGGTAAACGGGCGGTCTGCGCCGCACGCGCCGGTCATACCACACGGCCGGAAGCACGCCGAGCACAAACCCGGCCGCGCCGCCCCAGTCTGCGGCAATTCTCAGCGCGCCGGCGGCAAAATAGCCCGCAAAGAACAGAACCAGCGGAAGAACATACACCAGCGCGGCCGCGCGCAGCACCACGGCGCTGCCCGACTCGATATAGACCACATCGCCGGGCCGGGCGTGGATGTCGTTTTCGGCCTGCACGGTAACGGTCTGCCTGACCGCGCCGCAGCCGGCGCACTTGTGGCAATCGCCGCTGCACGCCGACTCCCGCGTCACGCTGACCTCCGCGCGATTTTGAGGAAGGAGCCGCGTCACTCTCGCTTTTTGCTGCATTACGATTCCATTTCTCCGTTCAGAATGACCGGCACCGTATACGGCCCGCCGATCACACCGACGTCTGCCAGAGAGGCAATCATGCTGACCTCCAACGTCACATTCTTCGTCTTGGAATCATAGCCGGAGGCCATGTCCGCAATGACGCGCAGGTCTGCCGCCGTGATATTTTCAAGTGCCGTGGCCTTGCCGCGGATCTGGATCTTGACGCTCTGGGTCCCGAAGGACATTGTCTGCTCCTCGTTTTTCCGCTCGATCTGGGAAACGGGAACGGTGATCTCCTTGGTCGTCAGCCCGGAGAGCTTGAGACGGATCTCCACGCTGTCCTCATCACTGAGGTTGATGATACCGCTCGGCAGGTTGAGCTTTGCGGTCATGGTCTGGGAATACACATTCATCTCGGCCAGATTGACCGTTGCAACGGACAGCTCCTCCGGCATCTCCTGCAAGTCCTTGTCGTTGCCGGTCACGCGGATGGCCTTCGGCTCGATCGTCCATTCCAGATCCTGCTCCGTCGCGCCGCCGCCGCTGACCACGTCGATCTTGAGCTTCACGTCCTTATAGTGCAGGATCGGCAGGCGTACATAGATCTTCTCGCTGGAAACGGTCGTGTATTTGCTCAGCGTCAGCTCGTTGCCGTCGCTGTCGTAAAGCGTATAGGGATATTCCTCGTCGATCAGCGTGGTGGCGCCCGTCAGATCCACCTTGACCTGCGCGTGATCGACCTTGTTCACCTCGTCTGCGGGGCCGCTGAGCTTCAGCGTGGCCGGCGTGAGGGAGGCGGTATTCTCCTGATAGGTCAGGCCGTCGGCCAGCTCGCCCGTGTATTCCACCTTCACGGGAACGTCCGGGTTCGTCTTGATCTCACTGACCCGCACCGTGAAGCGGGAGGGGATGCTGCTGATCTCGCTGACATCGCCCGTCGCCACGGTATCCGGCAAGACAAGATTCCATGTAAGCTGGTACTCGCCGCTTGCCGAGATGCGCGACACGTCGGCCGTGGCGGAAACGGTTTCGTTGTTCAGTTCTTTCAAATCGGAACGGCGCGCACGCATCTTCACGCTGACCTTCGTATCGTCGCCGCCCGTGAGCATCAGGCCGCGGGCCGTCAGCGCATCGAGGCCCTCAAACTGCACCGAAATCCCGTTGATGGTCGTCGAATCGTCCGGATTGACCACGGTCACGGCGTAGAACCAGAGGCAGATTGACACGATCAGCGCCAGCAGAAAAGCCAGTATCTTATGTTTCTGCATCCGAATCATCCTTTTCTTTCCGTTGTTTGCGCAGCAGCTTCAGAGGGTTGCGCGTCTTGGTTTCTTCCTTCGGCGCCAGCTCGTTGAGCAGCAGCTTCTCCAGCGTCTGCGGTGCCAGATGGCGCTTGAGCATTCCGGAGATCGCTACGGAAATGGTGCCGGTTTCCTCGGAAACGATCACGACCACCGCGTCGGACACCTCGCTCATGCCGATGCCCGCACGGTGACGGGTGCCGAGGTCGCTGCTGATGTTGCGGTTCTCCGTCAGGGGAAGCACGCAGCCGGCGGCAGCGATGCGCTCATTGCGGATGATGACCGCGCCGTCGTGCAGGGAAGCCTTGGTGAAAAAGATGTTCCGCAGCAGCTCCGAAGAAACGCGCGCGTCAATCACGATGCCGGTTTTCTGATAATCCTCCAGCGAGCTGGTGCGCTCGAACACGATCAGCACGCCCGTGCGCTCCCGCGACATAATCTCGCAGGCCTTGACCGTTTCACTGATAACATAATCAATATTCCGCTGCTCCTGCTTTGTCGAGAGGATCTCGCGGAAGGACTTGCTGCCGAGCTTCTCCAGGATCCGGCGCAGCTCCGGCTGGAACATAATGACCAGCGCCAGCAGGCCGATCTCCAGGATTTTATCCAAAAGGTAGTTCATCAGGTACATATGCAGTACGCTGGTGAGCGCCGTCAGCAGCAGGATGATCACAATACTTTTGGCGATCCGCGCCGAGCTGGTCGTCTGGAGCATCAGAATGATCTTGTAGATCACAAACGCCACGACCAGAATATCCACGATGTCCATGATCCGGATCGTCGGCACCAGCGCGGCAAACTCCTTGAAGAAATTGATGATAGCTTCCATAACAAAACTCCGCTCATTGCGCATGAAGTTCTCTCTCCGACCGTTCGGTGATAGAACCCCTACTTTATCTTTTAGATTATATCCGATTTTTACCGCAATAGCAAGTAGGAATCCGCGGATTTTCCCCGCCGTCGGAAAATACTTTTCCGCAGACCGCGGCAAAGCGGGCGATCTCCGCCTCCGTATTAAATGCGGAAAAGCTCAGACGGACCGTTCCGGTGGCAAAGGTCCCCGCGCTCTCGTGCGCCACGGGCGCGCAGTGCAGCCCTGCACGAACGGCAATCCCCCGCTGTCCCAGAAGCTGCGCGGCCTCCTCACAGTCCATTGTTTCCGTGGTGAAAGAAACCACCCCCGCCTGCGGACTGCCAAAGAAGGGCCGTACGCCCCGCATCGGTTCCAGAACGCCATACATCCGGCGCAGCAGGCGCTGCTCATGGGCAAAAATTGCCTCCGGCGTCCGGCGCAGGACAAAGTGCAGTCCCTCCGCCAGACCGGCAATGCCGCAGACGTTGTGTGTCCCGGCCTCCAGGCGGTCGGGCAAAAAGTCCGGCATTTCCCGGTCGGCGGAATTGCTGCCCGTGCCGCCCTGCATCAGGGGCTGGCCGCCGTTTCTGCACAGGAGCAGCCCTGTTCCCTGCGGGCCGTAAAGGCCCTTGTGTCCGGGCATTGCAATGAAATCCGCTCCGCTGTTTTTCAGGGAAAGCGGCAGTGCGCCCGCCGCCTGCGAGGCATCAAGAATCAGCGGGATCCCCCGCTGACGGCAGAGTGCGGCGATCTCGTCATAGGGCAGAATATAGCCGAATACGTTGGAAACGCAGGTACAGACCACCGCCTGCACCTCCGGCGTGATCAGGCGGTCAAATTGCGCAAGCGTGTCCGATGGGTCAAACAGTCTGCGCCCGGCAATCTCCGTCTGTGCGCCCAGCGCATAGAGCGGACGCATCACCGCATTGTGCTCAAAGCCGGAAACAACGACGCGCCCACCCGGTCGGACCAGTGAGCGAATGGCAATGTTCAGGCCGTGCGTCGCGTTCATCGTAAAGATCACCTGCTCCGGCTCCGCATCGAACAGCCGGCCCGCCAGCTCCCGGCACCGATAGACTGCCTCTGCTGCCGCCATCGCCGCGGGGTGTCCGCCGCGCCCTACGCTGCTGTAGCTCCCCATCGCCGCAGCCGTCCTGCGTGCCACCTCCGGTGGCTTTTGCAGGGTCGTCGCCGCGCTGTCAAAGTAGATCACGCCCGAACCTCCTCCCAGTTCCCGTCAGGCAGCCGGGTGTAGATCCTCTGGAATCCGGCCCCGCCCTGTACCAGAAGCTGCTGCGCGGCGCGGTACTGCGCGGCGCGCACTCTCAGGCTGTAGCCGCAGCCCTGCTTCTGGAGATTTCTCGGTGTTCTGACCATCATGGCGGGAATCCCCGCCTTTTCCAGCCGTTTCGCCCCACCCTGCGCCGCCGTGACCGAACGAAAGGTAAAAAAATAATCATACATAGAAGCTCCCTCCCACTTCATCGTATGATTTCCGTCCGATTTTGACACAAAACGGTCAGCATTTTATTATGTTGACCGTTTTGTCAGACTGTCAAAAAACCTATCGAACCGAAGTTACGGAGGGAAGGAAAGAGTGAAAGGGAACCGTCAGGGTTCCCTTTCGCGTTCAATAACCCGCCGCAGCGGCCAAAATTGCAAAATAAAAATACAAAATTCAGATTTTGCAATTTTGCAGTCAGCATTTTATGCTGACCGTTTTGTGTCATTCCTTATTATTTACTCATATATTCCGACTGTGAGCGCCAGCCGGCCGCGGCGGGTCTCCCCGCCAAGGGAGAGCACTTTCATTTTTCCCTTACCGCGCAGAGCGATCACATCCTCCTGTGCAAGCTGGCGATCCGGTTTCAGGCAGCAGATGTCGTTCAGCATGACCCGCCCGGCGTTGACCGCCTGCGCCGCATCCGCCCGGCTGAGATGAAAAACCGCGGAAAGCACGCCATCCAGCCGCAGCGAAGAGACCGTCACCCGCAGCTCCCGCAGGCGCTGCTCCGGGCGCTGCACTTCGGAAAGCGTGATGCGCTTCACGCGCAGCGCCGCCCGTCCCGCGGAGGTCAAATTATCCAGAAGATACTGCACCAGCTCCGTCAGAATAAAAAAATCACACTGGCGCTCGCGCACATAAATATCTCCGATCGCGTCCCGCCGCAGTCCCGCGCCCATCAGCGCACCGAGGATGTCGCGGTGCGAGAGCGCGTTTTCCTCATAAAAGGAAGCGCGCAGACAGGCCACCGGCCCATCCTCAAAATAGTCCTCCGGCGTCAGATAGTCCGGCAGATAATACGCGACCGTGCGCTCCGCGCCCTCCGTGCCGCCGAAAAAGCCGACCTGCGGCAGGATCTGTCCCACAAGTTCACGCTCACGCGGCGTCAGGAAAAAGGTCGACGCAGGCTGTCCGCGCCGTTCCGCCCGTTCCAACCTGTCGCAGACACGCACCAGCAGCATCCGTTCCGCCTCGGTGGCGGCAAGCGCCGCAATGGTCTTTTCGTTTGCCATGGCTCATTCCTCTTTTCTGCCCTGAGCATACCACAGATCTCCGAAAAAGGCAACGTCCATAATTTTGTACAAAATTTTAAAATAATGAAGAAAAGAATTCTGGCTCTGCTCTTGTCCATCGTTCTCGTACTGGGTCTGGTCACCGTTTCTTTTGCCGCCAACGGCACGGGACATAAGATCTCAGTTAAGATCTACAAGGTCGTTCTCGACAGCAGCAAGCCACTCGGCTATCAGAACCCTGAGCTGATCAACACGATCACGGTAACCTGTCAGGACTCGACCGTTCATTCCGGTTACATCCACAGTGTTTTCCTGAAAGAGTTCTATCCGACCAATGTCGACGCAGCGACCACGGACTGGACCGGCTGGGAATTTGACAGCTACTATACCAAGGGTCAGGACAAAAGCCGTTCTATAACTGGAACAGAGACAAAGTAAATGCTACCGCGAACGTAACCGGCAGTGAGCCGTACCCCTGCTCCAAGAACTTCTACCTTGTTTATAAGGACACAACGCCCAGCGTTGATACGTACACCGTTACTTACACCGACGGTGTAGAGGGTGAAGAGGTCTTCAAGGATCAGGTCTACAGCGGCCTTACGGCCGGCACCGCAACGCCGGCGTTCGCAGGCGGCACCCCGACCCGCGAGGGCTATGTTTTCGCAGGCTGGAAGCCCGCAGTCGCCGGCACCGTAACCGGCAACGCCACCTACGTCGCACAGTGGAAGAAGCTGGACGCTCCGCAGACCGGCGATACAATGAATCTGACGGTCTGGTACTGTTTGCTCGGCGCAGCCGGCATGTGCTTCGTAGCGGCATTCGTTCTTGCAAAGAAAAAGCAGAGCGACAAATAATTGAAAGCCCGAAAACAGATCATGCCGCCCCGGCAATAGCCAGGGCGGCAGTTTTATCATAACCAACGGCCTGCATTTCCATGCAGGCCGTTGCTTTCAGGAAATATGATCCGTGATTTGTGTGCGCTCGGCGTCGGACTCCTCCATTGCCTCCTGCGCATAGCTGTTCGCAAAATCAAAAACAAGGTTTTCAAGATCAAGCTTTTCGTAGAACTTCGCATGCTCCGCCGGAGCCTCGACCGCGTACTTGGAAAGCCACTTATTCACTTCAAAGCGGGCAACCAGAATCAGCACGCCTGCAAATACCAGCGCCACACCCACCTTGATCCATGTAATCCACCAATAGCGTCCCATTGACTCCACCTCTTTGGTCTTTCGACGGAGAACTGTCGAAAAAGTTCCCGTTTTTTCTGTTTATTTTGCCTTTCTGTCCTGCTCGATCAGCAGTTTGAGCGCTTCCACGCCGACGTGCACGGCAGCGCTGGTGTCCTCGCTCATCTTCTGGTCAAGGCCGGCAGCCTCACGCTCCTGATTCCAGATCACATGGAAGCAGGAACCGCAGCGGCAGCCCAGCGCATCGGCAACGACGAACAGCGCAGCGGATTCCATCTCGCTGGCAAGGACGCCCAGACGCTTCCACGCTTCCCACTTGTTCAGCAGCTCGTAGGAAACGGGCATCTTGGCCGGGCTGTGCTGGCCGTAGAAGGCATCCTTGCACTGCACGACGCCGGTGTGCGTGCGCTTGCCCATCGCAAGTGCCGCCTGACGCAGCGCGACGGTGATGTCCAGATTGGCGACCGCCGGGTACTCAATGGGCGCATACTCGCGGGAGGTATGCTCATAGCGGATGGCGCCGGTGGCAACGACGATATCGCCGGACTGCACGTCCAGATTGATGCCGCCGCAGGTGCCGACACGGATGAAAGTATCCGCACCGATGTTGTGCAGTTCTTCCATTGCGATGGAGGCCGACGGGCCGCCGATGCCGGTAGAGCAGACGCTGACCTTTTCTCCCAGCAGCGTGCCGGTGTAGATATTGAATTCACGGTTCTGCGCGACATGCTTGGCGTCGTCAAACAGTGCGGCGATGGACTCGCAGCGGCCGGGATCGCCGGGCAGGATGCAGTAGCGGCCGACATCGCCCTCTACGCAATGAATATGAAACTGTTTTTCAAGTTTTTGCATAATTTAGACACTCCTTATGTAGTGATGTCTAATTAGTATAACCGATTTTCCGGAAAACGGCAATCCATTTTCCATTTTCTCGCCATTCTTTGTTGAAATATACGAAAATTAACATTGAAAATTGTTCATTTCTTTCAGAACAGCGTCATCTGGCTGGTGTCCGGCAGATCGCCGAAGGCGCCCGCCTGCTTGAGTTTTTCAATGTGTGTTTTGGAAACCTTCGGGCAGGCGGCGGCAAACTCGTCGATGGAAACGAACTTCTGGCCCTTGCGGCCCTCCATAATGTCCCATGCAGCCGTTTCGCCCAGGCCGGAAACCGCAACAAAGGGCGGCAGCAGCCGGCCGTCTTTCATCAGGAACTTTGTCGCATGAGATTCATAGAGGTCGATCGGCGCAAATTCAAAGCCGCGCAGATAGAACTCGTAGCAGACCTCCAGCGTCGTGAGCAGGTCGTCGTCCTTGGCGGAGCGATCCGGATTGCCGGAGATCTCCTTGATGTGCGTCTTGACCGTGTCGATGCCATTGGTCATCATGACCGCGTCAAAGCCGTCCTTCTGGCTGCGGCGGTAGAAATAAGCCGCGTAGAAGGCCAGAGGATGATGCACCTTGAACCACGCGATGCGGAAAGCCATCATCACGTAGGCTGCGGCGTGCGCCTTCGGGAAGAGGTACTTGATCTTCCGGCAGGACTCGATGTACCATTCCGGGACGTTGTGCTCCTGCATTTCTTCCACGATGCCGTCCGGCCATGGCTTGCCCTTATGGATCGCGCCTTTACGGACGGCCTCCATGAATTTGAACGCACGCTTTTCCGGCAGGCCGCATTTGATCAGATAAAGCATGATGTCGTCGCGGCAGCCGATGGCCTGTCCGACCGTCGCCGTACCGCTGAGGATCAGATCCTTTGCGTTGCCCAGCCACACGTCCGTGCCGTGGGAGAAGCCGGACAGGCGGATGAGCGTATCGAACTGCGTCGGTTTGGTGTCCATGAGCATTCCGCGGGTAAAGCTCGTGCCGAATTCCGGGATGCCGACCGTGCCAACTTCGCTCAGGATGGGATCGTGCTCATAGCCCAGCACCTTGCTGGAAAGGAAAATGGACATTGTGTCCTGATCGTCCAGGGGGATCTTCTGGGCGTCCACGCCCGTCATATCCTCCATCATGCGGATCATCGTCGGGTCGTCGTGACCCAGCATATCCAGCTTCAGGAGGTTTTCCTCCATGGAGTGATATTCAAAGTGCGTTGTGATGATATCGGTGTCCGGGTCGTCCGCCGGATGCTGCACCGGGCAGAAATCCCAGATCTCGTTTTCCTGCGGGATGACGACCAGACCGCCGGGGTGCTGGCCGGTCGTCCGGCGCACATCGACGCAGCCTGCGGCCAGTCGGTTTTCCTCCGCGCGGGAAACGATCATCGACCGATCGGAGAGGTACTTTTTTACATAGCCATAGGCGGTCTTTTCCGCGACGGTGCCGATCGTTCCGGCGCGGAACACGTGGCTCGCGCCGAACATTTCAATGCAGTACTGGTGCGCGCGCGACTGATATTCGCCGGAGAAGTTCAGGTCGATATCCGGCACCTTGTCGCCGCCGAAGCCGAGGAAGGTCTCAAACGGGATGTTGAAGCCATCCTTGTCCAGCTGCTCGCCGCACTCCGGGCACTTGGCGTCAGGCAGGTCGGCGCCGCAGTTGATTCCCTCCGGCACCTCAAAGGTGCAGTATTTGCACTTCGGGCAACGGTAATGCGGCGGGAGGGAGTTGACCTCCGTAATGCCGGACATGAAGGCCACGAGCGAGGAACCGACCGAACCACGCGAACCGACCAGATAGCCGTTTTCCAGCGAATTCTGCACGAGCTTCTGCGCGGACATATAGATCACATCGTAGTGGCAGGTGATGATGTCGTGCATCTCCGTATCCACGCGCTGGGTGATCAGCTCCGGCGGGTTTTCACCATAGAGCCGGTGCATCTTGCCGTAAACCAGAGATTTCAGATCTTCCACCGAGTTTTCGATCTTCGGGGCAAACAGATTGTGCGGCACCGGGCGGATGGTATCGCACATGTCGGCGATGAGGTTGGTGTTCATCACCACGACCTCGCGGGCTTTTTCCTCGCCCAGATAGGAGAATTCCTCCAGCATCTCGTCCGTCGTGTGGAAGTAGAGCGGATTTTCGCGGTCGCAGTCCGGGAAGCCCTTGGTGGCCAGCAAAATGCGTCGGTAAATTTCCTCCTCCGGGTTGAGGAAATGGACGTCGCCCGTCGCGCAGACCGGCTTGTTCAGCTTCTCGCCCAGCCGGACGATCGTGCGGTTGAAGCCGCGCAGCTCCTCGTCGTCCCGCGCCATGCCCTTGGCGATCATGAAGCGGTTGTTGCTCAGCGGCTGAATTTCCAAAAAGTCATAGAAGGACGCGATGCGCAGCAGCTCTTCCTCCGGTTCCTGCGCCAATATTGCCTGAAACAACTCGCCCGCCTCGCAGGCGGAGCCGACGATCAGGCCCTCGCGGTAGCGCTCCAGCTCGAAGCGCGGGATGCAGGGCGCTTTGCGGTAGAAGTATTTAAGGTTGGAATCCGAGATCAGATGGTAGAGGTTCCGCAGGCCCGTCTGGTTTTTTGCAAAGAGAATAATATGCCGCGGGTGCAGGCGGCGGCCGGTGAGTTTGAGTTCCCCAGACAGCGCCATCATTTCGCGGTTCATGCCCGCAAGGTCGGTGATTCCCTTTTCCAGCAGACGCTTTCCCAGCCGGTCATAGATCAGACCGCAGGTCAGCGCGTCGTCCGAAGCGCGGTGATGGTTGAATTCCGGCAGCTTGAGCGCTTCGGCGACGATGTCCAGCTTGTGCTTTTTCAGCTCCGGCAGGAGCTTGCGTGCCAGCACCAGCGTGTCGATGTACGTGGGATGAAATTCGATGTTCAGGTGACGCGCGGCAGCTCTCACGAAGCCGATGTCGAACTCCGCATTGTGCGCCACCAGCGGACGATCCCCGCAGAAGCGAAGGAACGCCGGCAGTACCTCGGAGATCTCCGGTGCGCCCTCCAGCATCGTGTCCGTGATACCGGTCAGCTCGATGTTTTTCTCGTCGAGCCTGCGCTTCGGATCGACGAAGGACTGGAAGGTGTCCAGCACCTCGCCGTCCTTGATGATCACCGCACCAAACTCCGTAATAGCATCCTTTGTGTTGGAAAGGCCGGTCGTTTCCAGATCAAATGCGACAAATTCCCCATCCAGCGGGAGGCTTTCGTTGCCGTGCGCCGCAATGCGGTCGTCGGTAATATCGAGGAAATAGCCCTCACAGCCGTAAAGGATCTTGATGTTCTGATCCGTTCCGGCGACCTTGTTCTTCGATGCCTTGAGCGCGTCCGGGAAGGAGGAAGCCACGCCGTGATCGGTGATCGCGATAGCCTTATGGCCCCAGCGGGCCGCCGTCGCGACGGCATCGCCGGTCTTGGTCAGTGCGTCCATCATGGACATCGTGGTGTGCAGGTGCAGCTCCACGCGCTTTTCGGGCGCGGTGTCCTCGCGCTTCGGCGCCTGCGCCGGCTGGATGGCGATAGGCTCAAGCACGATGTCGTTTTCAAAGCGGCTGAAGCTGACCTTGCCGAACACGCGCAGCCACATACCTGGCTTTGTGATTTTTTCGATGATAGGCTTGGCCAGCTCCGCATCCATATAGCGATTGATGCGCAGAGAGCCGGTATAATCTGTCATGTCAAAAGATACAACCCATGCGTTGCTTTTTTTGAGCTCCTTGTGGTTGACCGCAAACACCCGGCCCTCGACGACCACCCTACCCATATCGTTTTCCAGCGACACCTCTCGCATCGGCACGGTTGTCCCGCGGAAGGGCTTGCCGAAAAGCATGGACGAAGCCGGCTCCGCGGCTTTTTTCTGCGGTGCGTCGCTGCGGAAGGCCGGCGCGGGAATGTCCTTCATCGCCGCCTGCCGGAGCTTCTCCGTTTCCTCGAACAGCGCCTCGCCCTTCACGGTGCTTCCCGGCACGACCTTGATCTTCGTCTGCAAGGAAAAGCGCTCCATGAGCTGACGCTCCGCCACCGGGAGATAGGGTGCCAGCGCATCCTTGCCGTTGGCGCGCAGGTAGAGCATTGTTTCCCCTTCCGCGATCTCCCAACGGCAGCCCGCCAGTGTCGCGGCGGCGGGAGAATAGGCGGCGATCAGGCAGCGGTTCAGCTCGGAGGCCTCCATCTGCGCCGCACTCTCCTTAGGAAAGCGCGGGGAAATTTCCACAGTGCGGATGCCGTAGTGCGCCTGCAGGCCCTCGCTGAGCGCCTGCAGATCCTGCGCGGGGACATAGCGGTCGAAGCGCACCTCCAGCGAAATGCGCCGCTCTTCCCTGCTGATCTCCGCACGGCAAACCGCCGCCTGCTCTAAAACGGCACGCAGCGGTTCCTCCGGAGAATATTCAAAAAACATCTGTAGCAAGGGGACAGAATTGGTCATTTTTTGCTCCTAAAGTTTCTCTATGTAGGCAAGCAGCGCCGGCAGAAGCTCATCATAGGGCAGCTTCTCGCGCAGCTCGCCCTTGACGAACAGCACGCCGCAGCCGTCGCCGCCGGCAATGCCAACGTCAGCCTCGCGCGCCTCGCCGGGGCCGTTGACAACGCAGCCCATCACCGCGACGGTGATATTCTTATCGCAGTCCTGAAGCGCCTGTTCCACGCGGTTTGCAAGCCCGATCAGGTCGATCTTCGTCCGGCCGCAGGTCGGGCAGGAGATCAGGTTCACGCCCTGCGGGCGCAGGCCGGCCGCCTTTAAGATCGCTTTGGCGGCGTAGACCTCGCGCACGGGGTCAGCCGTCAGGGACACGCGGATGGTATCGCCTATGCCCATGCACAGAAGGCCTCCGATGCCCATGGCGGATTTGATCGTTCCCATGTACTCCGTGCCGGTCTCCGTCACGCCGACGTGCAGCGGATAGTCGCTTCTCTCGTGCATCAGGCGGTAAGCCTGCATCATGAGCGGCACGCTGCTGGACTTCATAGACACGCAGATGTCGTAGAATCCATACTTTTCCAGCAAAGCAATGTGGGAAAATGCACTTTCCACCAGCGCTTCCGCCGTGGGATGGCCGTATTTTTCCAGAAGTATCTTATCCAGACTGCCGCCGTTGACCCCGATGCGGATGGGGATATGATGCGCGCGGCAGCAATCCACCACGGCGCGCACATTGCTCTCCCCGCCGATATTGCCGGGGTTGATGCGGATCTTTGCCGCGCCGCCCTCGGCCGCGGCGATCGCCAGACGGTAATCAAAATGGATGTCCGCGACCAGCGGCAGCGGAGATTTTTCCGCAATGCGCCGGAAGCCCTCAGCCGCCTGCATATCCGGGACGGCAAGACGGGCGATCTCGCAGCCTGCCTGCTTCAGCGCGGCAAGCTGTGCGAGGCTGCCCTCCACGTCGGTGGTCGCCGTATTGAGCATCGACTGGATGGAAACCGGCGCGCCTCCGCCGATCTTCACTCCGCCGACTGAAATCTGTCTAGTCACAATCAACCTCCAAAGAGTTTGAAAATATCCTTGAACGTAATAAACGCCATGAACAGCAGCAGGATTACCATGCCTGCGCCGTGCAAATAGGCCTCATACTTCGGATTGAGCTTGCGGCGGATGATTTTTTCCACCAGCGCCGTCAGCAGCAGGCAGACCACCCGTCCGCCGTCGAGCGCCGGAATGGGCAGCAGATTCATCACCGCAAGGTTGATGGCAATAAAGGAGAAGAAATACAGCACATTCAGCACGCCGATGCCAACCGTCGCCGACTCCTTGCCCGCCTGCGTAACGACGGACACGATCCCGACCGGGCCGGACATCTCGTTCAGGCCCGCCTTACCCGTGATCAGATCCTGCAAACCCAGCCGCACCAGCCGCGCAAAATCACGGCACTGATTCCAGGAATAAGCCAGCACCGAGCCGACCGTCTTTTCCCTGACCGGGAAGGTAAATCCGTAGCGCTCTTCCCCGTTGTAGTCGCGGGTCTTGAGCTCCAGATCCTTCAGTTCGACCTTTTTCCCGTCGCGGATGACCACGACGTCATACACCTGCGTCGAACTGCGCGCCAGCAGCATGGAAATATCGCCGCCGATATAGACGCGCTCGCCGTCAATGGAATAAAGCCTGTCGCCTACCTGAAACGCACTCGCGGACTCATA
>ULXM01055580.1_pt1 | contig 15359 bp, 7 predicted proteins | sample 1961271 | NCBI WGS metagenome assembly ULXM01 (sample SAMEA4835838, study PRJEB28245) | human gut metagenome | biome: gut microbiome; material: fecal sample | place: Denmark | collected 2008 | reverse complement strand
TTGTAGTCGTTGGTTATGGTCAGCAGAAGAAGGCATCTGTCGTGGGTGCCATCACCCAGACCACAGGAAAAACGCTGGAGCGTGCTGCGGGTATCAGTGATATCGGAGCAGCTCTGACTGGTAATCTTCCGGGTGTTGTTACCACTGCATCCAGTGGTATGCCAGGTGAAGAGGAACCTCAGATTCAGATTCGTGGTGCTTCTTCTTGGAACAACTCTTCTCCTCTCGTTTTGGTGGATGGTATTGAGCGACCAATGTCAAGCGTTGATATGCAGTCTGTGGCTACCATCTCTGTATTGAAGGATGCTTCTGCCACCGCCGTTTATGGTGTGAAAGGTGCGAATGGTGTCATCCTGATTACCACCAAGCGTGGTTCTGAAGGCAAGGCTCAGATTAGCGTTACTGCCAATGCAGTAATGAAGATTCCTTCAAAGTTGCCTGATAAATATGATTCTTACGATGCGCTTATTGCCCGCAACAAGGCTATCGAACATGAATTGAACATCTCTCCAGGCAGTTTCGACAAGATGGAACCGATGAGTTTCATCGAGAACTATCGCAACCAGACTACACTGGAGCAGCGTGAGCGTTATCCGAACGTAGATTGGCAGGATGTACTCTTCAAGGATTACACCATGTCATACAATGCCAATGTGAATGTATCGGGTGGTACCAAGTTTGTGAAGTACTTTGCAGGTGTGGATTTCGTGAGCGAGGGTGACCTTTATAAGGATTTCGGCAATGGTCGTAACTATAGTTCTGGTTATGACTACAATCGTGTGAATGTTCGTTCTAATCTCGACTTCAACATCACAAAGACCACCGTGTTCAAGATGAACCTTGCTGGCTCTAATGGTCAGCGCAAGGCTCCTTGGGTAAATAGTTCTGATGGTTATAGCGATTGGCAGGTCAGCCAGCAATGGGCTGGTGCATATAATATTTCTCCAGATGCTTTCTTGCCTAAGTATAGCGATGGCTCTTGGGGATTTTTGCCAGGATCTACTAATGTAACCAACTCTGCCCAGCAGGTTTCTTTGGGTGGTACCATGACTTCTACCACTACTCGCATCACTACTGATTTCGTGTTGGAACAGAAACTTGATTTCATTACCAAGGGACTTTCTGCACGAGGTATGATTTCGTGGGACAATACTTTTGTAGAGAAGAATCGTGGTATTAATGATATGAACCATGATCCTCAGCTGAAGTGGATTGATCCTCATACAGGAGCCGTTTCTTACAAGATGCCATACGAGGCATACGATAAGTTCGATTATGCTATGGGAAACCAGTGGACCGTGAATGGTGGTGAGGTTAACAATAACCTTACACAGCGCAACCTGAACTATCAGGCTCAGCTCAACTGGGCTCGCAGTTTTGGCAAGCACAGCGTAAGCGCCATGGGACTTTTCGGTCGCCAGGAATATGCAACAGGTTACATGATACCTTCTTATCGTGAAGACTGGGTATTCCGTACCACTTATGATTGGAATTCCCGTTACTTCTTCGAGTATAATGGTGCTTACAACGGTTCAGAAAAGTTCTCTCCAGATAACCGTTTCGCCTTCTTTAGTTCTGGTGCTCTAGGATGGATGATATCGGAGGAGCCTTTCATGAAATATTTGCGTGAGCATAAAATCGTGGATATGATGAAACTCCGTGCTTCATATGGTGAAATCGGTGATGATAATGTTGGTAGCCGTTTCCTATATCTGACTCAGTGGGCATATGGCGGCAAGACTCAGTTGGGTACGACTTCCAGTGATAAGGAGTCTATTTATACATGGTATCGTGAGTCAGCAGTAGGTAACCCTAACGTACATTGGGAGAAAGTGAAGAAGGTAAACTTCGGTATTGACTATGGATTTTTGGGTGGTTTGATTACTGGTGCTGTGGATTTCTTCCATGATACTCGTTCAGACATTCTGGTTAGTGGTTCAGATCGTTCCATTCCTTCTTACTTCGGTCAGACTGCTCCTACAGCCAACTTGGGTAAAGTAACTACCAGCGGTTATGAGTTGGAAGTGAAGTTCAACAAGGTTTTTGCCAACAAGATGCGTCTCTGGGCAAACTTCAGTATGACCCACGCCGTGAACGAGGTGAAGATCAAGGATGATGCAGCGTTGCTCCCATCTTATCGCAAGGCAGCAGGTCATGCCATTAACCAGACCTACACCTATTTAGATAAGGGCATTCTTCAGAACTATGATGATGTCTATGGTTCTCCGAAGATGGATTCCAACGATGGCCAGCGTCTTCCTGGTGACTACTACATCGTAGATTTCAATGGCGACGGTAAGGTGGATAATGTGAACGATAGAGTTCCTTACGGTTATACCGGTACTCCACAGAACTCCTACAATGCAACAATCGGTTATGAGTACAAGGGCTTCAGCTGCTTCGCTCAGTTCTATGGTGTAACCAACGTAACCCGTGACGTAACCATGATTAGTTTGGTTGACCCAATGCTTGCCAATGTTTATGACCAGGGAACCTGGTGGAGCGACAATCACAACAACTGCGATGTCATCACTCCACGTTTCAACTCTAAGCCAATGTCGAATGCGGCTTATTATGGCACTCAATATCTTTGCGATGGTTCTTACATTCGCTTGAAGAACGTAGAGATAGCCTATACCTGGAACGGCGGTTGGATCAAGAAGCTCGGTTTGAATAACCTCAAGGTTTACGTAAGTGGTAACAACCTCTGGCTCTGGACCCGAATGCCAGACGACCGAGAGTCAAACTTCTCTAGTAACGGTGGAGCCGTAGGTGCTTACCCTACAATGAAGCGTGTGAACTTCGGTGTCAAGTTTAATCTTTAAACATGCATAACAAATGAAAAATAATTTAGTAAAAATATTTTGTGCGCTGAGCCTCACTTGCGGATTTGCTTCTTGTACAGATTACTTAGATAAGAGCCCTGATACAGATGTGAGTGCAGAACAAGCGTTCAAGAACTTCACCAATTTCCAGGGATATGTGGAGGAAATGTACAACTGTATTCCAAGTAAGGAGTCGAATGCGTATTGTACCTCATTCAACTGGGGTGAAGATGAAATCATGAATACTGGCTTGGGAGATGATCATGTGACTGCTCATTTTGATTTAGGCGACTACCGTAACTGGTATAGCAATGCTCAAAGTTTCTTGCACAGACCATCTTCTGGAAATCCTGGTGAGTACCTTGATCCGACTTCAACCAATAAATTTGCTCATTCTTTGGAGCATGCCTGGTATTGCATCCGCAAGTGTAATTTGGGTCTTGCTAACCTTGACCTGATGACCGACTGTACCCAGGAAGAGAAGAACTTCATCAAGGGACAGTTGTTGTTCTTCCGTGCATGGTGGCACGAGGAGTTGATAGCTTTCTTTGGCGGTATGCCATACGTAGACACCGTATTGGATGGTGCATCAGTTTTGACTTTGCCTCGTCTTTCTTATCAGGAGTGCGCATTGAAATGTGCCGAAGATTTTAAGGCTGCTGCAGAGTTACTTCCTAATGATTGGGACAAGACAACTATAGGTAAGAAAACTTTGGGCAAGAATGAACTTCGTATTACAAAAGTTTGCGCTTTGGGCTACTTAGGTAAAGTGTTGCTTTGGGCTTCTTCTCCATTGAATAATATCGGTGCAGAGACGGGAGCTTCCAAGAATGGCGATACCTATAAGTATAATACAGAGCTTGCCGCAAAGGCTGCTGATGCTTTGGCAGAGGCTATTGCTCAGGTAAATTCAGGCAAAACTCCATATGCATTGTGTACCTATGACTACTCTGATATTTATAATCATGTAGCAAAGTCTGGTTCTACAAACAACTTTTCTGATATCTTCCGTACTACAGGTAAGAATTGGAAACAACCAGGTTCTACAGAGGCAATCATGCGCGGTCCATATATTGGCGAGAATTCATCAAACTGGAACTTCGCCAAACTTTGGGGACCTAAGATGGAAGATATCGTACAACACGATGCTGTGATTCACCAGCCGACAGCCAACTATGTAAACTATTATGGTATGGCTAATGGTCTGCCTTTGGATGATCCTGATTCCGGATTCGATCCAAAGCATCCATTCAAGAATCGTGATCCACGTTTCTACCATGACATCGTCTTCGATGGTTTTAAGTATATCAATACAACCATTGATGCAGTAAAGGAACCAAAGGTTGCTGCATTGCAGTATATACCAATGTATTCTGGTAGTGTATTGCGAAGTTCTTCAAGTCAGGGATGCCGCACTGGTTACTATACTCAGAAGCTGGTTCCTCATCAGGCAAACAAGTATGATGGCATGTACGAATGGGGTGGTGCCTTGCAGTGCGACCTTCCTTACATGCGTCTTGCCGACCTCTATCTGATGTATGCTGAGGCTGGTGCTGCCGTTCAGGGAGCCAACTACAAGAGCTCAAAGCTCAACCTCACCGCTGCTGAAGCAATCAATGTGCTTCGCGATAGAGTAAAAGCTGGTCATGTGGCAGATAAGTTTATGAACGACCAGAAGAAGTTTATGGACGAGGTTCGCCGCGAGCGTGCCGTAGAGCTTGCCTTTGAGGGCTTCCGCTGGAACGACCTGCAGCGCTGGTTGCTTCTCACAGAATATCCTTATAACATCAAGACTTCACAGGAATTCAAGCGTGTAGGTAATTTCGATTATACCAAGAACGATCCACGTGATGCCGAGGTGACAGGATGGAGCGAGAAGACCATCGTGACCCGCGACTTCTCAGAGAAACACTATCTCTTGCCACTCAAGGAAAGCGATGTTTATCTGTATCCTGAGTTTGGGCAGAATCCAGGATGGTAATCACCCGGAGATGTGATATATAAAAAGCATAAACTTAGAAATAATCATATTATATATGAAAAATAATAAGAAAACAATATACTCTGCTCTGACAGTGGTTACGGCACTTTTGGCACAGTTGCCTGCTTCGGCTCAGGAATCTGCTGATAGCGCAATGGTTAACGTGGCGTTCAAGAAGGCGTACCAGAGCGATGTGCTCGGTGGTGTGAGCACCGTCAATGTCAGAGAATTGACAGAGAAAAACTATAATACCTACAGCCTTGACAACATGCAGGGTTATGTATCCGGTTATAATGGCAGTGGTATGTGGGGTTATTCCAATGCACTCGTCCTCATCGACGGTGTGCCACGTGAAGCCAGTAATGTTCGCCCCGACGAGATTGAGGATATCTCTTTCCTGAAGGGTGCCCAGGCCACAGTACTCTATGGCAGCAAGGCTGCCAATGGCGTGGTTCTCATTACCACCAAGCGTGGCAAGGTTAACGATGGCTTGTCTGTTAAGGTGAATGCCAATACGGGCTGGAACGTAGCCAAGGCTTTTCCTGAGTATCTTGGTTCGGCTGAGTACATGACTCTCTACAACGAGGCTTTCCTCAATGATGGCGGTGCCGTAAATAACCTGCCATATTCTGCAGAGACCATCTACAACTATGCATCCGGCAAGAATCCATATCGCTATCCAAGTGTTGACTTCTATTCTTCTGATTACATCAAGAAGGCGTTCAACCGCTCGGAGGTTTCTGCCGAAATAGAAGGCGGCAACCAGAAGGCGCGCTTCTATGCCAACGTGAGTTACTATCGCAACGGTGACAACTTGAACTTCGGCGAGGCTAAGAAGAACTATACCGACCGGTTCAATGTAAGAGGTAATGTGGATTTCGTTTTGAGCAGCACCATCAATGCCTACGTAAATGCGAATGCCACCTTCTACGGGGCTAAGTCGGCTAATACTAACAATAGCAGCTACTGGGAGCAGGCCCGCACCTTCCGTCCTAACCGCGTGGCTCCGCTGATTCCTGTGGAAATGATTGACCCTAATGCCAAGTCGGCGCTGACTATGATTGGGGCTACCAGCAACATCATCGATGGCAAGTACTTCCTGGGTGGTTCTTCTGCCGACCTCACCAACGTGTTCGGCGACATCTATGCTTCGGGTACCAATGTCTATCACAGCCGTCAGTTCCAGTTTGATGCAGGTTTGAACTTCGACCTCTCTTCTGTACTCAAGGGCTTGAGCTTCCACACTATGGTAGCCATCGACTATGCTACGGCATACTCAACATCGTTCAACAATTCCTACGCCACCTTCCAGCCTACATGGGCTAACTACAACGGCAAGGATGTTATCGTAGGTTTGAACAACAACGGTACGGTGGACAAGAAATCGGGTGCTCAGAATATCTCTGGTTCTACCGATAACCAGACCATCGCATTCAATGCGCACTTCGATTACAACCGCACCTTCAACGATGTGCATAACGTAAGTGCCATGTTGGTGGCCAACGGTTATCAGCAGAGTAAGTCTGCAGAGTATCATAAGGTGAGCAACGCCAACCTGGGCTTGCAACTCTCTTATAACTATGATCATAAGTATTATGCCGATTTTGCTCTGGCTACACCTTGGTCTGCCAAGTTGCCATCAGCCAAGCGATTGGGTGTATCTCCATCTGCTACTCTGGGCTGGCGCCTCTCTAAGGAGAAGTTTATGGAGAATTCATTCTTCGATGATCTGACCCTCAGCGCAAGCTACACCGATATGAAGACCGATCTGGGTATCGACGATTACTACATGTATCTCGGAACCTATCAGAGCGGTGGCTGGTGGGATTGGAATGGTGGTTCCGGTCACCCAGCTATGCAGTCTAAGCGTGGTAGCAATGACGAACTCAGCTACCTGCACCGCAAGGAAATTTCTGCTACGGTTCATGCAGAGGTGCTCAACAAGGCTTTGAGCTTCGATGCATCTTACTTCCTCTCTAAGTGGACCAACGGAATTCTGGAGGCTCGCAATCAGGTGCCTAGCTATCTGTTCAGCTACTATCCTGAGTCTTCTTTCGTTCCTTACATTAATTTTAATGAGGACAAGCGCAGCGGTTTCGACTTTGCTGTGAACTACAAGAAGCAGTTGGGCGATTTCGGTTTCGGCGTAGGAGCCAACGTAACTTACTACACCACCGAGGCAACCAAGCGAGATGATTCGCAGTATGCTGATACCTATCAGTATCGCCAGGGGCAGCCACTCGATGCTATCTGGGGTTATGAGTGCCTGGGCTTCTTCCAGGATGAGAATGATATCAAGAACTCTCCAACCCAGATTATCGGCGGAACCATCCGTCCGGGTGACCTGAAGTACAAGGACCAGAACGGCGACAACGTCATCGACAGCAAGGACCAGGTTTATCTGGGCAAGGGCGGCTGGTATGGAACTCCTACCACTATCGGTATGAACCTCACTCTGAAATATAAGGGCTTTACCCTCTTCATGCTCGGCACAGGAAACTTCGGTGCTCACGCCGTGAAGAACTCCACCTACTTCTGGGTGGGCGGTAGTGCCAAATATACAGCAGAGATGCGCGGCAGATGGACCAAGGAGACTGCAGCTACAGCCACCTTCCCACGTCTGACCACAGAGGCAGGTACGAACAACTATCAGACATCAGACTTCTGGATGTACTCTACCGACCGCATCGACCTTCAGAAGGTACAGTTGAGCTACGACTTCCCTAAGGCGATGTTCAAGAAGAGTTTCGTACGCGGACTTCAGCTCTTTGTCAACGGCAACAGTCTGCTCACCATAGCCAAGGAGCGCAAGCTCATGGAGATGGATGTTAACAATTCAGGTTCGGCACCATTGAACCGCTTCTATAGCATCGGTGCTAAGGTTTCATTCTAGAATTAATTAAAGAATTAAAATTATGAAATTATCAAGATTATTATTGATAAGTGCAGTCTTAGTATCGCTCACTTCTTGTGACGACCTGTTTGAGCCTGCCTTGGAAAATAACCAAGATATCAGCGAGATGTATAAGGATCCTACGTTTGCCCGTGGTATTCTTGACAATGCTTACCTGGCTCTGCCATACAGCAATTCGCCATCTACTGATGCTGCCACCGACGATGCCGTTATCAACCAGAACGGTGATGATTACAAGAAGATGGCAACAGGTTCTTGGGCTGCAAATATGAATCCGGTTTCACAGTGGGATGGTCGTTATCACGCCATCCAGTACTGTAACCTGATGTTGGAAAACTGCGATAAGGTAGAGTGGTCTTACTCCAGTGAGATTCTCAATCAGATGTATTGCGACAACTACAAGGGTAATGCCTATGCTTTGCGTGGCTTACACCTGATGTACTTGCTCCGTGCTCATGCAGGAATGGTAGATGGTCAGTTGATGGGTGTGCCTATCCATCTTTCTTCAGAAGATTCAAAGTCTGATTTCAATCTTCCACGCAACACCTTCAAGGAGTGCTACGACCAGATTATGTCTGATTTCGATGAGGCTCTGAAGTATTTGCCTGAGCAGTATGCCGATGTGAATGAGGATCAGGTTCCTGCCAAGTATGCCCAGAAGGGTGCTACCAATGCAGAGTACAATCGTGCCTTCGGTACCAACCATCGTGGCAAGATTGACGGTCGCATCATCTCGGCTTTCAAGGCTCAGCTCGCCATCCTCGCCGCTTCTCCTGCTTATGCATCTGCCGGTGTAGCCTCTTATGAGGATGCTGCCAAATATGCTGCCAACTGCCTGAGCGAGTTTGGTGGTTTGGATGCAGTGGATCCTGACGGATGGAAGTGGTTCTGCAATAAGTCGCTCATAGACGGATTGGGTGCTACATCCGAGAATCCTAAGGAGATTATCTGGCGTGGAAATGTTGAAGAAAGCAACTCTCTGGAGACAGATTACTATCCTCCTTCGCTCTATGGTAGCGGTAAGATCAATCCAACCCAGAACCTGGTGGATGCGTTCCCTATGGCAAACGGTTATCCTATTACTGATGACAATGCTGAATACGATGCCAAGAATCCTTATCAGAACCGTGACCCACGTCTCGCTGCCTACATTCTTGTAAATGGCGATAAAATCGGTGCTACTGATGGAGTGGTAAATACAGCTGCTGATTCCAAGACTCTGGATGGCTTGAACAAGGAGAACGGAAAATCAACCAAGACTGGTTATTATCTCCGCAAGTTGCTCCGTCCTGATGTGAACCTCAACCCAAGCTCTGCAACCAAGCAGAAGCATCTGTCAGCACGTATCCGTACTACGGAAATCTTGCTCGACTATGCTGAGGCTGCCAATGAGGCTCAGGGTCCTAAGGTAAATGTTGGCGGTGCCAACTATTCTGCTTACGATGTCATCAAGGCAATCCGTAAGCGTGCAGGCATTGGTGAGTTTGGTGGAGACCCATACTTGGAAGAGTGCGCACAGAACAAGGACAAGATGCGTGAGTTGATTCGCAATGAGCGTCGCTTGGAACTCTGCTTCGAGAATCATCGTTTCTGGGACTTGCGCCGCTGGAAGGTTGATCTCGCTAATCTCAATGAGGCTGCCAAGGGTATCAACATCACGACAGATGCCACAACAGGCAAATACATCTACAAGACTTTCGACGCTGAGGAACGCAACTATTCAGACTATATGTACTATGGTCCTATCCCATACTCTGAGATTCTGAAATACAGCAACCTCAAGCAGAACGAGGGTTGGAAATAATAAACGACTAATATTATAAATAAAGACTAATGATTATGAAACGATATATCAAAATGGTGGCAGCCCTTCTGACACTGATGGCTTCTTTCACGGCATGTGAGAATGGAGACCAGGATTTCGATGATTACGAGGGGGGAACTACTGCTTACTTTGCTTATCAATCACCAGTTCGTACTATTGTGCTGGGCGATGATGAGTATGATACAACATTGGACAAGGCACATAAGTGTAAGATCCTGGCAACCTTTGGTGGTTCCTATAATGGCAGAAATGCTACCGTGAATGTGGCTGTTGACAATAGCTTGTGCGACAACCTTACATTCGCTGATGGCACGCCAGTAAAGGCTATGCCTGCAGAGTATTATCAGCTATCTACTACAGCCTTCAATTTCAATGGAGGTATGAAGGGAGGTACAGAGGTGCAGCTTACTGATGCTTTCTTCAATGACCCTGATGCTGTAAAGAATACATACGTGATTCCTTTGGTTATGCAGAATCAGACTGGTTTTGACAGAATCGCCACTGGAACATTAAAAGAGGGTAAAACAGGCTCTCGAACCAATGCTTCTATTTGGGAGACGGCTCCACAGGATTATGTGATGTATTGCGTGAAGTATCAGAACAAGTATAGTGGCTGGTGGTTGACCAATCACAATACAAGTACCGATAATATCGAGAAGGCTTCACAGGTTCAGATTACTACCCGCACCCTGAACAGCTCTGTTTATACTGTAGAGTTTCAGGAGGGAAGCAATATCTTGAAGGCAGACCTCTTGCTTACATTTGATGCCAATGAGAAGTGTACCATCACTTCTCTCACCGAGGGTGTTACTGCAACAGGTACTGGTTCTTGGGCTGACGATGCCTTGCTGTCTTGGAACAACAAGTATCGTGACTTGATGGAACTCAATGCTGAGATTACTTTCGCTGGCGGTGTTAAGAAGAATCTCAATGAGAAACTCGTTTGGTGGCGTAGTGGAGTAACCAAGGAGGAGTTCTCTTATACCTATAATAATTAATGATCGCATAAATTATGAATAAACAAATATTAGTATCTGCACTCGGGGCCATGCTTTTGGCCTCTTGTGCAGACCACTTCGACCAGAATTTCGAGACTGTACGTCCTGGAAAGGAAGCGCAGTATGGTTATCTGGAGCAGTATGATGCCTTGAAGGAATACATCAAGGACCGTCCAAACTTCCACCTCGGAATCGGAACTGCTGTAGATGAATATAACAAGAAGGAACTGGTGTATGCTTTGACCAACAGTAACTTTAACGAGACTGTAGCCGGCAACGCCATGAAGATGTCTTCTTGTGTCGCTGATGATGGTAGCATGAATTTTGATAAAGTAAGTGAATATGTTAAGAATGCTACCGATGCAGGCCTTTCTGTTTATGGCCATACCTTGGCTTGGCATGCTCAGCAGCCTAACAAGTATCTGAAGCGACTGATTGCAGATAAGGAGTTACCTCCTGCTGAGGATAATCCTGGTCTTATCATTACAAGTGGCGATCCTAAGGCCAATACCTGGGATTATGAAATCTACTATGATTTGGATGAGCCTCTTAAAGCTGGTAAAACTTACGAGATTTCACTTAATGTAAGGGGAACTAATCCTGGAACGATTGATTTCTGGCCTGGTAAGAAAGATGGTTCTGCTACACAGTATGGAGCAGGTTCATTTACTGTAGCTGAAAGTGCTGTTGACAATAGCTTCCCTTTCACGCCGAATGCGGATATCGATCGTATGCGTTTCTGCTTCGGAAAGATTGGCGGTACTCTCTATTTTGATAATTTTGTATTGAAAGAAAAGGGCTCTGACCATAATATTGCAGTCAACTCTACCTTTGATGAAAATGATATTTCTCACTGGACCAAACCTTCTTGGATGACAGACATCTCCTATAAGATTGGTAATGTTGCTGGTGCAGCTGCTATAGATATAGAAAATGAAGTTCATAAGCAAACCTATACTGATGGACCTTTCCCATTCTTTGCTATGGGATGTGAACCACCTGTTGTGAATGGTGCTATCCATTTTGTTCCAACAGGAACTTGGTCTCAGTTCTTTGTTATGCCAGGTGGCGATAATCTGCTTTCTGAGGGTAATTATGTGGTTTATTTGGATATGACTTCTTCCAAGGATGCTAGTGGAGTAGAATTGACTATGCAGAATGGTTGGGATGCAAATAGTAACCAGCAAATTACTGTAAAAGTACCTGTTTCTGCTGGTCGTCATACCGTAAAACTTCCGATGCCTAATATTGCTGGAGGTAATTATGATATTATCTTGAAACCACAGACAGCAGATGCTACTTTGGATGTACATTCTGTTAAGGTTTGTCAGGTCAAAAAATCCAATACTAAACCTTTGACTGATAAGGAAAAGAAGGAAATACTTACTCCTGTTTTGCAGAATTGGATTTACGGCATGATGGAAGCTACCGAGGGTAAGGTGAAGGCTTGGGATGTTGTAAACGAGTCTATCTCTGGTAAAGATATTGATGGCGATGGTTACTACGAGCCATGGTCTGTCACACGTGGTACAGTTGAATCTGCCGATGAGGCCAAGAACAATTTCTACTGGCAGGATTACCTGGGTGACCTTGATTATGTTCGCACTGCTGTAGCTGCAGCTCGCAAGGGCTTTGCTGATGCTGGTGGAAATCCTGAGGAGTTGAAGCTCTTCATCAATGATTATAACCTTGAAACTGCTTACGACCAGAACAAGAAGCTCAAGAGTCTGATTCATTGGATTGAGGAGTGGGAGAAGGACGGCGTTACCAAGATTGATGGTATTGGCAGTCAGATGCACGTTACTTGCAGCATGGATCCTGCTAAGCAGAAGGAAAATGAGGAAGCTTACGTGAACATGCTCAACCTGATGGTTGGTTCACAAAAGTTGGTTCGTATCTCTGAATTGGATATGGGCTTGGAGGTTAAGAAAGACGGCAAAGATATCCTGGTAAATACTACTGATATGACCGAGGAACAGCACAAGGCAATGCGTGCTTACTACGAGTTTATCGTCAAGAAGTATCTTGAGATTGTTCCTAAGGAGCAGCAGTGGGGTATCTGCCAGTGGTGTGCTACTGACAGTCCAGCCAATAGTGGTTGGCGTGCTGGTTTGCCAGTAGGCCTCTGGGATTTGGATTATTATCGCAAGCACACCTATGGTGGCTTTGCAGCAGGTCTTGGCGCTCCAGAATATTGGAACAACGCCAAGTAATTACTCTAAAAGACATTAGTTTTAGGTTTATCATACAAAGATTAACCGAAAAAAGATGTTAGTCGTTAAGGTTGGCTGTGTTGTGATGACACGGTCAACCTTTTTGCTTTGTAACATTTGTCTTTCAATATGTTAAATGTGAGTCAGTAAATAAAAAATAATTCTGATTTTTGAGGTTGTATCACTTCTTTTTTGTATCTTTGCGCTTAAATATCACTATACTGATATATAATGGCTATTTTATGGCTTAATGTTCACTTAAATGATAGTTAAGTATATGAAAGATTTGTATGAATATTCTACTCCGGAACTGGTGAGATTGCTGGGAAATCGCTTTAGGGAATACAGAATGCGATGCAATTTGACACAGAAGGAAGTGGCAGAACTGACAGGCATTGGTATGACTACTATCCACAAGTTTGAGAATGGATGTGCTAGAAACATATCACTTTCTACATTGATTCTCTTGCTCAAGGTGGTGGGACAGATCAATGCGCTTGATAACTTAATGCCCGAATTGCCACCATCCCCTTACTTGATGACCAAGGGAGATAAAAAGGTACAAAGAATTAGACACTGATAATAGCGAATGATTTATGGTTAAGACTTTAAAAGTAATCTTGTGGGATGAGGAAGTTGGTAGGTTGTCGTGGGACGACAAAAGGCAAATGTCCTACTTCACTTATAATCCAACTTTTGTGCATAGGGGTATTGATATATCTCCTCTATGGGCATCCATACGCAACAATAGAGGACTTATGCCTATTTGGGGAGAGGAACAGAGAATTTATCAAAAACTTCCTGCTTTCCTGGCTGACTCATTGCCTGATTCTTGGGGCAATCAGTTGTTTGATCTTTGGAGACAGCAGAATCATCTCTCCAATACGGAAATTTCTCCTCTTGATAAGTTGTCATTTATCGGTAGAAGAGGAATGGGTGCTTTGGAGTTTGTCCCAGAGTATGAGAGGAGTAAGAAATCAGAGAGGATTGATGTCAATTCCTTGGTTGCACTTGCTGAACGCATATTTACTGAACGAGAGGAGGCTCAGATTTTACCAGAGGAATCTCTTACCATGCAGTCGCTCTTGACTGTGGGAACTTCTGCTGGTGGCAGGCAGCCTAAGGCTGTTATTGCTATCAATTCGGCTGATGGTGAGATAAGAAGTGGACAAATCTCGGATCTTGATGGATATGATTACTACTTGTTGAAGTTTGGAAATGCTGATTTCAACTCTGCCGAACTAGAAATGACATACTACGATCTTGCCATCAAGGCTGGCATCAATATGATGCATTCTGAACTCTTGACGGTTGATGGCAGCAAGCACTTCATGACGCAGAGATTTGATAGAAAAGATGGGAAGAAGCTTCATACTCAAACTTTGGCGGCTATGTATCCTGAGGCAAATAGTTATGAGCAACTTATTTCTGTTTGCAGGTCGCTCCATTTGCCAGAGGCTGATTGTGAAGAGGTTTATAGAAGAATGATATTCAACGTGCTGGCAAACAATACTGATGATCACAACAAAAACTTCTCCTTCATGATGGATAGGATGGGTAATTGGCGGTTATCACCTGCTTATGATCTTACCTATATCCTCAATATGGGTGGAGTGCAGCCCAATCAAGACCACTGTATGTTTATCAGGTCCAAACTGCGTAATATTTCAAAAGAGGATGTCTTGCAATTTGCATTCGATAATGGTATTCGAAAGCCAGAGAGTATTATAGGTGATGTAAAGAATGCTTTGTTGCAATTTAGGACTGTGGCTGTAAAATATGCAGTGGATGAAAAATGGATAGGCAGAGTGGAGGCTACCATCCTTTCTCATCTGAAAGAATGGGGTGAGTATGAAGATGATAAACCGACGTTATCTGTAGAGATTAATGGTCATCAAGTGACTGATGTACATATAGAGCAAGCCTACAAGGGCAACTTTCATTTATGTGCAAAGATAGATGGCAGGGAAAAGAAGTTTGTGATAAGCAAAAACAAGAATGAGTTTTCCCTTATAGAGAGTCTCGGAATCGCTAATCTTACAGAGAAACAACTGTTGACTATGGTTGAAAAATTCCTATGTAAGTAAAGAAATATAAAGGTCGGTTGTGTCGTGAAGACACGACCGACCTTTTTGCGTTTTTTTAATGATGAAAATATTCTCTTTCTCCTATGTGTCATTCTTGAAAGAGATTGTCTAGTGTGACTTCGCTGTTTACTATACTTGAATGGATGCCATTGGCAACACCAAATGTTGTGACAAAGGTATTTACCAATGATTTTGTGCAATGGGTTCGGTCTCTGAATAATTCCATCCTATTGCGCAGCTTTATCTCATAATCTGCTGAAATTTTGTATTGGGCTTGACTAAATTTCATCTCGCAGAGGTTGATGACTCGGTCGGCACGCTCTATGATGAGATCTATTTGGGCTCCTCTCTGATTCTTGGTTTTGTCAGCCTTGTCAAACCAAATGTAAGCCTCGCTAGCCACGCCACCAATATTCAATGCCTTGCGTATTTGGCTGATATGGAACAAACAGAGTAATTCGAAAGTTAAACCTTGCCATGCCTCAACACTGTGAGAGAGATAATGCTTGCTCCACC
>ULXM01064097.1_pt1 | contig 15625 bp, 15 predicted proteins | sample 1961271 | NCBI WGS metagenome assembly ULXM01 (sample SAMEA4835838, study PRJEB28245) | human gut metagenome | biome: gut microbiome; material: fecal sample | place: Denmark | collected 2008 | reverse complement strand
ATAGTCATCTGTTCCATAGATGTACTCCTTTCATAGATATTTCGCTATATATTATATATAATTTATAGCGAAATATCTATATTTTGAGGTGAACTGTGGATATTAGATACAATCGTCATAACAGACAAAAATACAGCCTTAAAGTACATATAATTCTAGTAACCAAATACCGTAAACAATTACTCAAAGATTCTATCGAAGATGATATAGCTAATACTCGTGACTGCGAAAATATTGCGATAGAAACCGACAAAGACCATATACATTTTTACGATACAGCAGATAGAGTTTGCGATATTGTCAAAATTGCAAAGCAGGAAACAACATACTACTTATGGCAAAAGTATAGTTCGGTCTTATCAAAAACAGTATTGGAACGAAAAAACATTTTGGTCAGATGGTTATTTTGCTTGAAGCATTGGAGAAGTGTCATCAGCAACTATACAAAAATATATTGAAAGTCAGGTATAATAGATAACGATTTACGAGGCTCCTCCCACCACCTATTGGCAGTGGGTTTCCGCCTATGACAAGCGAAAGGATTTATTTATGAAAAAAAGAAGTTGTCATGTGACAACTTCTATTCTTCAGTTGTTTCTTCTTCCGATTCTTTATCTACTACTGTAATACTTGAAACAGAAGCACCTTCACCTACTTTAATAAGTCTTACACCCTGTGTAGCTCTTCCAGCACTCTTTACCTGTTCCATTGGTAATCTGATAATAATACCTTCATTCGTAATGATCATTAAGTCTTCATTGCCTTCTACGGCTTTAATGCTGACTAATTCACCATTCTTCTCAGTAATATTAACAGTCTTAACACCTTTACCACCACGTTTAGATAAACGATATTCTTCTAGTGGTGACATCTTACCATAACCCTTTTCAGTAATGATTAAGATATTTTGTCCTTCGGTATTTGTAGTCACACCAATAATATGACTATCATCTACATTCATACCCTTAACACCACTTGCAGAACGTCCCATTGGTCTCACATCATTTTCATCAAAACGAATAGCCTTACCATTAGCTGCTGCAAGAAGAATTTCACTCTTACCATTAGTTAACTTAACATCAACTAATTCATCACCTTCACGTAATGTGAGTGCAAGTTTACCAGACTGTCTGATATTTTCAAATTCAGGTAATCCAGTTCTCTTTACTAAACCATCCTTAGTCACAAAGAATAAGAAATGTGATTCATCTACTTCAGAAGGTGTAATAGAGATCATAGTCTTTACCTGTTCATCCTTATCCATATTCAATAAGTTGATAATAGGAAGACCCTTTGCCTGTCTACCAAATTCAGGAATATTATATCCCTTCATTCGGTATACCTTACCAAAGTTAGTAAAAATCAATAAATCATCATGAGTAGACATATTCATTAATGAGTCTACAACATCATCATTATTTGTACTCATACCCTTGATACCTTTACCACCTCTATTTTGAGCTTTATAAGTATCAATAGGCATACGTTTTACATAACCATTATTCGTTAAAGAAATAACGACATCTTCTTCAGGAATTAAATCTTCATCTTCAATATCAAATGAACCCTGAATGATTTCAGTTCTTCTCTTATCACCATACTTCGCTTTGATTTCAAGAAGTTCCTGATCAATAATCGCAATAATTCTTTCTTTATTCGCAAGAATATCTTTTAAATCTGCAATTGTTTCTAATAATGTATTTAATTCATTCTCAATCTTTTCTCTTTCCAATCCAGCTAGTCTTTGTAACTGCATTTCACGGATAGCCTTTGCCTGTCTTTCAGACATATCAAATTCATCCATTAATCTCTGCTGAATGATTTCTGTTGTACGAGAACTTCTAATTAAATTAATAATCGCATCAATCTGATCAATAGCACGCTTTAAACCATCTAAGATATGAGCACGATCTTCTGCCTTCTTTAAATCAAATAATGTTCTTCTACGAATAACATCTTCCTGATGTTCTAAGTAAACATTAATCATTTCTTTTAAAGACAATGTCTTAGGTTCACCATTGACTAAGGCTATATTGTTGACACCAAAAGTAGTCTGTAATGCAGTTAACTTATATAACTGATTTAAAATAACTTCTGGCTGTACATCTCTTCTTAACTCAATCACAATACGAATACCTTCACGGTCAGATTCATCTCTTAATTCTGTAATACCATCGATATTCTTTTCTTTGACATGAGCTGCAATCTTTTCAATTAAACGTGCCTTATTGACCATATATGGTAATTCAGTGACGATAATTGCTTTTTTATTGCTACCGATATCTTCAATATCAGTCTTAGCTCTCATGACAATCAAACCATTCCCTGTCTCATACGCTTTCTTAATAGCCCCACGGCCTAAAATATAAGCGCCTGTAGGGAAATCAGGACCAGGGATATAATTATCCATCAACTCTGTAATTGTAATATCAGGGTTCTTAGAAACAGCGAGAATCGCATCAACCACTTCACCTAAGTTATGTGAAGGAATATTTGTTGCCATACCTACCGCAATACCAGTAGACCCATTAATCAATAAATTTGGAATACGAGAAGGAAGCACATTAGGTTCCTTTTCTTCACCATCATAGTTAGGGACAAAATCAACAGTATCCTTGTTGATATCTCTTACCATTTCCATCGCAATCTTAGACATTCTTGATTCTGTATAACGCATTGCGGCAGCGCCATCACCATCAATAGAACCAAAGTTACCATGTCCATCTACCAACATATATCTATATGAGAAATCCTGTGCCATACGTACAAGGGCTTCATAAATAGAACTATCACCATGTGGGTGATATTTCCCCATTACTTCCCCAACAATACGGGCAGACTTCTTATAAGGCTTATCACTATAACAGCCCAATTCATTCATACCATGAATAATACGTCTCTGTACTGGCTTTAAACCATCTTTCGCATCAGGAAGAGCTCTAGCCACAATAACACTCATCGCATATTCCATGAATGATTTCTTCATTTCACCTGTTAACTGTATATCTTTAATACCTCTTTGTTCCATGACTATCTCCTTCCTTAAATATCAAGATTTTCTACATACTTCGCATTTTCTCTAATGAAATCTCTTCTAGGTTCAACACGTTCACCCATCAACATATCAAATAGCTGATCAGCCTGCATTGCATCATCTAACTGAATTCTATTTAATACACGATTTTCAGGATTCATAGTTGTCTCCCATAGCTGTTCTGGATTCATTTCACCTAGCCCTTTATAACGCTGAATTGTATATTTCGCATTAGGACCAAGTTCTTCTTTTAGTTTATCTAACTCATAATCACTATATAAATAATGATCATCCTTACCATGTCTTAATAAATAAAGAGGTGGCTGAGCAGCATAAACATAACCATTCTCAATTAATGGCTTTAAATAACGATATAAGAAAGTAAGCATCAAGATTCTAATATGACCACCATCGACATCGGCATCGGTCATGATGACAATCTTATGATAACGTAGTTTATTGATATCAAACTCATCACCAATACCAGTACCAAATGCAGTAATCATAGATCTAATTTCCGCATTACCAAGAATTCTTTCTAAACGCGCTTTTTCAACATTCAAGATCTTACCTCTTAAAGGAAGAATAGCCTGAATCTTTCTATCTCTACCAGATTTTGCACTACCTCCGGCAGAGTCCCCTTCGACGATGAATATTTCACATTCACTTGGATCCTTAGAAGAACAGTCTGCAAGCTTACCAGGAAGATTAGAGACATCTAAAGCTGTCTTTCTTCGAGTCATTTCTCTTGCACGCTTCGCTGCCATTCTTGCCTTAGAAGCCAATGTAACTTTATCCATGATAATCTTTGCAGTATCAGGATTTTCTAATAAGAACTTATCTAATGCATTCGCAAGAATAGTAGATACAATCTTTCTTACTTCTGCATTACCTAATTTAGTCTTTGTCTGTCCTTCATACTGAGGATCAGGATGCTTAACTGATACAATCGCAGTTAACCCTTCACGACAGTCATCACCACTTAAAGACTCATCTTTATCCTTTAAGAAGTTATGACTCTTTGCATAGTTATTAATAACACGTGTTAAAGCTAAACGGAAGCCTTCTTCATGTGTTCCACCTTCATGTGTATTGATATTATTACAGAATGAATAGATATTTGGCTGATAACCATCATTGTACTGCATAGCTATTTCCACGGAAATATCATTCATTGTATCTTCACAATCAATAATATGATCATGTAATGGTGTCTTATTCTTATTTAAGAAAGCCACATACTCTCTTAAACCACCTTCATAATGATACTCATCTACTTTTGCAGGATCTAATCTTTCATCCTCTAATACAAGCTTTAAGCCTTTATTTAAGAAAGCAAGTTCTCTTAATCTCTGACTTAATACACCATAATCATAAACTGTTGTTTCAGTAAAGATTTCAGGATCAGCCTTAAATACAACAGTTGTTCCTGTTTCTTCCTGATCACAATCTCCTACAACCTTTAAAGAACCAACAGGTGTTCCACCATTTTCAAAACGTTGATAGTAAATATGTCCTTCACGGTGAACATAAACTTCTAGCCATTCACTCAAGGCATTTACAACAGAGGCACCTACACCATGTAGACCACCAGAGACCTTATAGCCTCCTCCTCCGAATTTACCACCGGCATGTAATACAGTAAAAATAGTTTCAATTGTATTCTTACCTGTCTTCACATTCATACCAGTAGGCATACCACGACCATTATCAATGACCTTTACAACATCACCTGGTAATAATACAACTCTGATCTTATTACAGAAGCCTGCGAGTGCTTCATCGATAGAGTTATCCACTATTTCCCATACAAGATGATGTAAACCTCTTGCAGACGTTGTCCCGATATACATACCAGGTCTCTTTCTTACGGCTTCTAGCCCTTCTAAGACTTGAATATCGGATTCATCATAATGTTCTACTTTTTGTTCCATTTACTTATCCTCCTTCAACGTTCCTTTCTCTATTCTTAAAACCAAAGCATCATCGAGTGAATGATGATAACCTAAATCAAAATGCGTTGTTGTAATAAATGTCTGTACTTTATGATCAATCAGATTCAAAAGCTTCATCTTTCTCTCTTCATCTAATTCACTCAATACATCATCTAACAACAAGACAGGATACTCACCTATCTGCATCTTCACAATCTCCACTAATGCAATCTTCATCGATAAGATGATAGAACGCTGCTGTCCCTGGGATGCAAACATACCTGCATCATTCTCATCTAAAAAGATTTTTAAATCATCCTTATGAATACCATCTACGGTAGTTCCTTGGAATATATCTCGCTTATAATTCTTTTTATATTTATCAAGAATACCCTCTTTTGAAATATCCTTGAACTGCGTATGATATCTCAAAACAAGCTTTTCTTTACCAGAAATATAGGCATACATCTGTCCACTGATCTCATTCAATAACTCTATGAACTTCATACGTCTTTGAATCAGATCTTCTTCTAATTCTGCCATCTCCTCACTCAATACCTCTAGATACATATCCGGTTCCTTATGTCCATCATGAAGCATCTTTAAGTACTTATTTCTTTCCTTCATCAACTTATTATATTTATTCAAGTTAAACATATAGATTGGTGAAATCTTAGAAATCTCAGTATCTATCAAAGTACGTCTCATCTTAGGAGATCCTTTAATCAATTGCAGATCCTGAGGAGTAAATAAGATCACATTAAAATAACCCAGATAATCACTTGTCTTACTCACAGCCTTATCATTAATAAAAGCCTTCTTGCCTTCTTTAGACACAACAACCTTTAAATCATAAGGACGTGTACCATTCACAATATGACCTGACACACGTGTATAAGACTGATCAAACATGATCATTTCATCAAGCATACGGGACTTAAAGCTTCTTGTAGTAGACAAGAGATAAATAGCTTCAAGTATATTCGTTTTACCCTGTGCATTATCCCCAATGATAATATTAACCAGTGGATGAAAATGAAAGGTCTGCTTTTCATAATTACGAAATTGAATCAGATTAAGCGTTTTGATTTCCATGGATTACATACTGGCGACGATCTACTTCAAAAACGTCACCATCTCTTAATTTCTTACCACGTCTACGGTCTACTTCTCCATTTACAAGAACATGACCTTCCTGAATCATAATCTTTGCTTCAATGCCACTCTGTGCTTCACCACATAACTTCATAGCCTGACCTAAAGTAATATATTCAGTATGTATTAAGACTTCTTTCATTTCATCACACATCCTTTGCGCTAATTTTGCTTTCTACATTATACCACAAAAACATAAAAAAAAGAAGTTTATAGCCCCTTTTTTCAAGGGAGAGATAAACTTCATTTTCTTAGTAATTTCAATTACAGGCGAAATTTTAACCAAATAAGAGAATAGCCCCTTTAATTTACCTAGTAAGTTCTCACTGGAAGAACAACTTGGATGTTATCACTCTCATCTAATCCTGTGATCTGGAATGGTCTCATCTTTTCAGTAAAGCGTAACTGAATTGTTTCAGTTCCAATAGAACGAATCGCATCAGCTAAATACTTTGCACTAAATGAGATAGTCATTGGTTCACCCTTATAGAAAGCTTTTGTTAAGTTTTCTTCTACTGAACCGATTTCCTGTGAATAAGAAGAAAGAATGTTTTCATCAGGAGACATCGTTAATTTTACAATATTACTCTGTTCATCAGAAAGTAAAGAAGCACGGCTGATTGCACCAAGTAATGCGGAACTATTGATAGACATAGTATAAGACCCCTGATCTTCTACTAAACGTGATGTATTAGGATAAGTACCATCAATTAAACGAGTTAATACAAGATACTGACCAATCACAAATAATACTTTACGATCAGATACATAAAGATCAATCATTTCATCTTTTTCAATAATGTGAATAATCTGATTTAAAGACTTCTTAGGAATAACGATGTTAAACTGAATATCATCATCAATTGGCTGACTCACCTGAGCTAAACGATAACTATCAGTCGCAATACATACAAGCTTATGCTGGTCTACTTTGAAATTCACACCAGTAAGTACTGGTCTTGTTTCTTGTTCACTCGTCGCAAATAAAGTCTTTTCAATAATCTTCTTGAATTCATAAGACTTCATAGAGAAATGCTTACCATTCTTATTTAAATCAATACGTGGGAAATCAAAAGACTTAGAACCATTTAAATCAAATAAAGAACTTTCAGAAGTAATACGAGTTAAAGTACCATCTACAACCTGAATATGAACTGTATCCCCATCAATCTTACGAATAATTTCTAAGATATACTTAGAAGATAAAACAACTGATCCAGTCTGGTTAATAATAATACCTTCATTAATTGTAGTCTGAATACTGATATCACTATCAGATGCAGTCAATACTAAACCGTCTTCTAATAAGTCAAACTTAATACCTGTTAAGATAGGTAAAGGACTCTTTAAAGAAACGGCTCTAGAAACCTTAGTAAGTGCATCTAATAAGACAAGTCTATTAATATTAAAATCCATTTTTTTCTCCTTTATTTATTTTATTAATTAAAGAATAATTATAATAATACTGTGCATAATGTGCATAAGTTGCGTTTTTGTTGAGTATTCCAAAAGAATTCTCATTTTTCACGGTGCACAAGTTGTGCATACGTGTGCTTAACTTAAGCGTTCCATTAAATCATTGATCGCTGTTTTATAGTTAGGATCCTGTTTCATCTTCTTCTTAACTTTAGAACAAGCTTTCATGATTGTAGAATGATCTCTTCCCCCAAATTCCTGTCCAATCTGGATATAAGAAATATCAGGAACGAGCTCTCTGACAAGATACATCGCAATATGTCTTGCTGTAATAATATTGTTTGTACGTGATTTACTCGTTAATTGTGTGACGGATAGATTGTAGTAAGAAGCAACTGTTTCCTTAATGGTATCAGGAGTCGCTTCTTTTTTAGTCACAGTTGTTGTGTTATCTGGATTATCAAATGCTTCTAATGCGAAATCCAAGCTGATATGATCAAGATTTTGTCCACATACTACTTTATAGAATAGAAGTGTTGTAACAGCACCTTCTAAGTCTCTAACATCCTTATTGAAATGAGATGCAATAAAGTCTAGTACTTCTTCATCAATAGGATAATCAATCATACGTGATTCAATCTTTTTCTTTAAGATCGCCTTGGCTGTTTCAAATTCAGGATTATCAATAGTCACTGTTAAACCCTGTCTAAAACGAGAAACAAGGCGGTTTTCCATTCCTTTTAACTCAACAGGAGGTTTATCACTTGTAATAACAATCTGTTTTCCTGAATGTTGGAGCGTATTGAAGATATTGAAGAACATCTCCATACTTCCTTCTTTATTCGCAATAAACTGAATATCATCAATCAATAATACATCAACACTACGATAACGACGATTAAATGTCGCAATCGTATTATTACCAATTGCTTCTACGTAATCATTTACAAATGCTTCGGCATTTGTATAAAGAATACGTTTACCTGGAAATTTCTTTTTCACATAGTTTCCAATCGCATTCAACAAATGTGTCTTTCCAAGTCCGGAATTACTATGAAGGAATAAAGGATTATATGTACCAGGTTTTAAGGCGACTGCCAAAGCAGCGTTTTGAGCAATTCTATTACAATTACCCACAACAAAGTTATCAAAAGTGAGTTCAGCACTTAAATGATCATCAAAATCATCTATTTCTTCTTTCACTTCCACTACTGGGGCTTTTGCCTTATTCATATTCTCATATTCCTGGGTAGTCATAACCTTTATAGTGGCTTTAATACCAGATACTTCATAGAAGAAATCTTCAAGCTGTTCACTTGCATCCTCTATAAAGGTCTTATTAAAAACCGATTCTATAGTAATGATTAATTCATTGTTTTGCAGTTCTTTAGCCTCTGTCTGGGTGAATATTGAGTCGAATACGATCTTATCGTCACTGTTTTCTCCATAGCGATTGAGGGTTTCTGTCCAGAACTGCTTCAAGTTGTCCATATATTCACCTTCCTTTGCACCCTTCATTATAAAAGAAAATGGGAATAAAGACTAGTGAATATTGACTATTCACAGTAATGATGTGCACAAAAAATGGTGAATAAGTACTTATTCATACGTTATTCAGAGCCTTTTTCACGAGATATTCACATTTTTATTGTGAACTTAACGCTATTTTTTGAATTCTTCACACTTATTCACAAAAATTGAGAATATCTAAAAAATAGTGTTGCACCATGTTTTATGTGCATATATGTGCGGTATTTCCTCTATTCACGTCTTATTCAGATTATTGTGCACATAAAAAAATATGTTATATAGGAGAAAAATGATGGTTTTACACAATATGTGAATGAATAAATTCCGATGGGGAATGAAGTGTGGAAAATAGCTGTGAAGAAGCAAAAACTGTTGAATATAAGCCAAAATTTCTTATAAATAATATTGACTTAAAATAGTATTTCCCATATAATGACACTGCATATGTTATGTAGTATAAAAAAAGTAGCTACATATTGGAGGTGTAAAAAGAATGAAAAGAACATATCAGCCAAATAAAAGAAAAAGAGCTAAGACTCATGGCTTCAGAGCTAGAATGGCAACTGTAGGTGGACGTAAAGTTATCGCTAGACGTCGTAAAAAAGGAAGAAAAGTATTATCTGCCTAAAAAAAATCCACTTTAATGTGGTTTTTTTTCTAAAAGAAATATGAAAAAAGAATTACGTGTAAAGAAAAGTACTGAATTTGAAACCATTATAAAGAAAAGAAAAAGCGTAGCGAATAGAGAGTTTGTATTATATTGGAATCCTAATGATCTAGAGCATATGCGTATTGGTTTATCAGTCGGTAAGAAAATAGGGAATGCCGTTGCCAGAAACAAGACTAAGAGACAAGTAAGAATGATGGTTCATGAATTGTTCACAAAAGAAGACCATAATGATTACATTCTGATTGTTAGAAAACCCTATTCTCAGAATGATTTTGAACAGAACAAGAAATCTCTTCAAAATCTATATTTAAAAATGAAAAAAAGAATGGAGAAGTAAAAATGGTATTAGATCCTCGTACAAAGAAGTACTTAAAGATCTTTGCGGTGATTGCTTTAGTGTTCATTTTTACAGGGTGTACAAGTAATGTTGACAAGAGCGGTCATTTATTAGCAAGCCGTGCTATCACTGAATCAACACCATGGTCACTAAAGGCAGGATTTTTTGATTTTATTCTTACAATTCCTATCGCAAAGGGAATCCTATTAATCACTTCATGGACAGGTAATGTCTTATGGGGTGTCATCTTAATGACTATTCTTATCAACTTGATTATCTTACCAGTTATGATCAAGTCTACTATTTCTACACAGAAGATGCAGATGCTTCAGCCAGAAATGGAAAGAATCCAGAACAAATATCGTGGTAAGAATGATCAGACTAGTCAGATGCGTATGCAGAATGAAATTATGAACTTATACAAGAAAAATAACGTTTCTATGTTTGGTTCATTATGGACTTTCTTAACATTACCTATCATGTTCGCAATGTATGGTGCTGTTCAGAGAATCCAGATCTTGTATACATCACAGGCATTTGGTATGAATTTAGGTTTAACACCTTTATCTCAGATTACTAGTGGTAAATTCATTTATATTGTTGTTATTTTAGTTATGGCTTTATCTCAGTTCTTTGCTATCGAAATCAACAACTTAATGTTGAAGAGAAACAAGAAGTATAAACCTTCTGCTCAGCAGAACCAGATGAAGACTATGAATATCGTAATGACATTAATGATCATCTACTTTGGTTTAATCATGCCAACAGCTATGTCATTCTATTGGATTACAACTAACTTAATTACTGTAGTTAGAACAGTATTTATTCAGATTCAGTATATTGAAAAGCAAGAAAATCAGAAAGACGCTCATGTAATTAGGTAATCATTATGAATACTTATGAAGCTAAAACAGAAGAAGAAGCATTGAATCATGCTTGTCAGGACTTAGGTATTACACCAGAAGAATTCCATTATGAAGTTGTTGAAGTTCATAAGGGGTTATTCAGTAAGAAAGTTGTTATTGCTGGATGGTGTGAATCTATGGTTGAAGAATATATAGGTCAGTTCGTAGAAAGAACATTAAGTTCTTTAGGTTTCGAAACACAGACTACTGTCTTCAAACAGGATGATCGTATCTACTGTAATGTAGAAACAAGTAATAATTCAGTTGTGATTGGTAAGAATGGTGTTATTTTAAGAGCATTAAACTTCATTACTAAGAGTGCTGTCAATACTCAGTTCAAACAGCGTATTGAAATCTCTGTTGATATCAATGGTTATAAAGAACAGAGATATCAGAAGGTTGCTGCAATGGCTAAACGTTTTGGTAAGAAAGTACAACATTCTAAGATCAATATGAAGTTAGATCCTCTACCAGCTGATGAAAGAAAAGTAATTCATCAGGTGATTGCAGAAATGCCACATCTTGCAACACAGTCACACGGTGAAGGTAAAAACCGTTACTTAGAAATTTATTATGTTGATTAAAGAAGGCTCTGCCTTCTTTTTTTTAAATTCTTTTGATAGAATGGATAGGAAGGGAGATGCACATGAAAAAATTGAATTTATTAGAAGGACGTATTGTCCCTCTTCTTATAAAATTAACACTACCTATTATTGGTACATCATTTCTAGAAATGGCCTATGCACTGATTGATATGCTTTGGATTGGAAAACTTGGTGCTTCCTCTATTGCAGCAGTTGGTGTGGCAGGTATGTTTAGCTGGTTATCGCAGGGCCTCGCAATGATTGCGACACAGGGTGGACAAGTTAAAACAGGACATTCATTAGGTGCAGGTAATCAAGAAGCAGCTACAGATTATGCTTCATCGGCTATTCAGTTAGGGATTATATTCGCACTATTATTCTCTTTCTGTACAGTTGTATTTTCAAGTTTCTTTATTGGTTTATTTGGATTATCATCACAAGCCACTGTTAATCAGGCTATTAACTATTTACGTATTACATGCGGTTTGATTATCTTTAACTTCTTAAATATTATTATGACAGGTATCTTAAATGCCTCTGGTGATAGTCAGACACCATTCCAGTGTAATAGTGTTGGTTTGTTGTTAAATATTATCCTAGACCCATTCTTTATCTTTGTATGTGATTTAGGTGTTGTAGGTGCAGCACTTGCGACAGTATTAGCTCAAGTTTCTGTATTCCTATTATTTATGAGACATAACTTTAAGAAGAATACACTACTTAAACATATTTCATTGAAGAAGGTTTATTCAAAGATTTATTATAAGAATATACTTAGAATTGGTTTTCCATTAGGATTACAGAGCATGTTATTTTCTGTATGTTCAATGGTAGTGGCTGCTTTTGTCGCTGAGTTTGGAGATGCAGCTGTTGCAGCACAGAAGGTAGGTACACAGGTAGAAAATATTTCTTGGTGTATGGCGACTGGATTCCAGACATCTATTAATGCCTTTATTAGTCAGAACTATGGAGCTGGTAAGTATGATCGTGTGGAGAAAGGATATCATACAATGCTGGTATTCTCTATACTATGGGGTATTGTATGTACAAGCTTGATGGTCTTCTTCCCTCATGTGATTTATGGCTTCTTTACTGATGATTTAATGGTAACTCAAATTGGAGAGAACTATTTACGTATAGTGGGTCTATCAGAGACATTTATGATTCTAGAATTAATGATTTCTGGAGCCTTTAGTGGATTAGGAGAAACAATCCCTCCTTCTATCACCAGCATTATATTCACTCTAGGACGTATTCCGGCTATTTTATTAATCTTAAATACATTCCATTTAAATGGTATCTGGTGGGTTATTTCTTTCTCAGGTATTATTAAAGGTCTGGTTAATTTTATTTGGTTCTATAAGTATAAGAAAAGAACACTTAAGGAGGTATAGGTATGAATGATGACATTATTTGTGCTATTGCGACATCTCGATTAGAAGCCGCTATTTCTATTATTCGTATATCGGGTAAAGGGTGTATTGATTTTGTTCAGAGCTTCTTTACAGGTAATCTAAATAAGAAGTCTCAGACTATTTCTTATGGCTATATTGTCGATGGTGAAGAGAAAGTAGATGAAGTACTTATTTCTATCTATCGTGGACAACATACATTTACTGGTGAAGAAATGGTAGAAATCAACTGTCATGGTGGTGTCTTTATTACGAATAAAGTTCTTTCTTTATGTTTAAAGAAAGGAGCTAGAATGGCTGAGCATGGAGAATTCTCTAAGCGTGCATTCTTAAATGGACGTATTGATTTATCCCAGGCAGAAGCAATCAGTGATTTAATTACAGCTAATAATGATCAGGCAGCTAAACTCGCATTAAAAGGAATACAGGGAAATATCACAAACTTTATTAAAGACTTAAAAGAAGACCTGATTAAGATTATTACTCAGATTGAAGTAAACATTGATTATCCAGAATATGAAGATATAGAAGAACTAACAGCTGAAAAGCTGTTACCTGGTTCTGTATCTTTAAGAAAGAAGATGGATGATATTCTTGATCGTTCTAAGAATATGCATTTAATAAAGGATGGTATTTCTACTGTCATTGTAGGTAAACCTAATGTAGGTAAGTCTAGTTTATTGAATGCATTATTAGAAGAAGATAAAGCTATCGTAACTGATATTGCAGGAACGACTAGAGATGTAGTAGAAGGTTCTATTCGTCTAAATGATATTGTATTAAATATGATTGATACAGCAGGTATTAGAGAAACAGAAGATAAGATTGAACATATGGGTGTTAAGAAGTCTTTATCTTTGATTGATCAGGCTGATTTAGTATTAGTTGTATTAGATGGTTCTAGACCTCTAGAAGCAGAAGATAAGGAACTATTAGAACGTACTGAAGGATTAAATAGAATTGTATTAATCAATAAGTCTGATAAGGGATGTGTGATTGATACAGAAGGTATTCATATTAGTGCTAAAGAGAATCATATAGATGAACTCATTCAACATATTAAAGATGAATTTGACTTTAGCGCTATTACTAATTCTCAGGCACAGGTACTTGCGAATCAAAGACAGGTACAGTTATTAGAGAAAGCTTCACAGTCATTAAATGTTGCGATTCAGGCCATGGAGGATGGTATTCCTACAGACTTGATTGTGACTGATTTATATGATAGCTGGGAGAACTTAAAAGAGATTTTAGGTGAACAGGCTAAAGAAGATTTACTTGATGAATTGTTTAAGAGATTTTGTATAGGAAAGTAAAAAGATCCTCTAGGTATGGCCTAGAGGATTTTTCTATTGAAAATAAAAGGAAGGTTTTCTCCCTTCCATACTTTAACGCCCTACTCTTGTGGCGGTAGGAGCCGTACTGCTAAGGTATTTCTACCTTCGAATAAATTATATGAAATTATGAATTTTTGTCAAGAATTCAGCTGTTTTTATTAAAGGTTTATTAAAGCAAATGAATGGAATGAGTATAATTAGATTGTCTCATAGGTCTATGGTAAGTACAAATGAAGCAAGTTTTTTTCCTCCTTTAATTTAACGTTTAACCTTCCAATAACCCTTTTTCCTTGAACCAACTCTTTCTAAAAGTCCTTTTTTCTTTAATATAACAATATTTCTTGTAATTGTTCTATTACTAATACCTGACAATATTACTGTTAATTGTTTAATTGTAATGTCTGGTTTATTTTTCATTATTTCTAGTATTTTTATTTCTTCCATAGTTAGTTCTATCTCATCTTTCACATCACTTTGATGATTTATTACGTTATCAGTACCATCTTGAGTATTTATTTTGTGATTGGTGCCATCTTGATCATTTATTATGTCATCAGCACCTTTTTGAATATTTATTGTGTCATTTATTATGTCACTAGCACCTTTTTGAATATTTATTGTGTCATTTATTATGTCATCAGTCCTATTTTGGTCATTTAAACTGTCTTCCTTTTTATCACAATAATTAAGATTTGGCATACTGACTACTCCCACGGGCAAGCCCTGGGGTTCCGATTGCCAAGTGTAGCTTGTAATCGTACATCATTTTCAGACTTTGGAGTTACAAGTGTAAATCTATTTGAATCAGAACTTTCATTACCAGCTTTGCGTATCTTATCAGAAAGAGCCACTACTTTAAGTACATCAGAATAAGACATATCGGTTTCTACAGCCAGGATATGCCTGTCAGAAAGTTTATGAAATTGTTTAAGATGTCTTTTATGCTCTTTATCAGTTATCATTTTTCTGCTCCTTAATATACTTGATTACTGTAGATACAAAATATCCTCTAGACCATAAAATACCGCATCCTGCATAGGATTGTATTAATTGTGGAAATGCCTTGAATAGTTCAATAGCACTTATATCTTTAAAAGTTCTTACAACATCACAGGGAGCAGCAGTTTGTGGTACATCTACAAAGACATGTATATGGTCAGGCTTCACTTCAAGAGCCTTAATGTGGTAATAGATTTTTCTGTGATATCTGTTTCAATATTTCCTCTACATTACCTTTTAATACCAGAAATATGAATTTAGAATACCTAATGATGTGATACTGTATCAGATATTTTCAATACGAAGCAAGTC